>OGUD01001616.1_pt1 | contig 10068 bp, 11 predicted proteins | sample 1573671 | NCBI WGS metagenome assembly OGUD01 (sample SAMEA2582065, study PRJEB24529) | metagenome | biome: Human gut stool | place: China | collected 2011 | reverse complement strand
CCCAATTTTTTGCAGGGACATTCCCCTTGCCGATTTTTCACAATGTAGTATTGTGAGCATATTGGGGACAAAGTCCCCAAAAGAAATCATATTATTTCAATTTCAGCCAGTTTGCAATAACGATTTTTTGTACTTCGGAAGTACCTTCGTAAATTTCGGTGATTTTTGCATCACGCATCATTCTTTCGATAGGATATTCTCTTGTATAACCATAACCACCGTACAACTGTACACATCTTCTTGTAACATCGCTTGCTGTTACAGCAGCCAAATATTTTGCCATTGCGGACAAATGGCTGAAAGGTCTGTGTGCATCTTTTTCACATGCTGCTTCATACCAACAATTTTGCAGCTTCCACTTTTGTTGCCATATCTGCCAATTCAAACTGTGTGTTTTGCATTTGACCGATTTTTTTGCCGAACTGTTTTCTTTCCATAACATATTTGATACATTCGTCAATGGCACCTTCTGCAATACCCAAAGCCTGAGAAGCAATACCAATACGACCGCCGTCCAATGTTTGCATTGCCACTTTGAAGCCTTGTCCTTCTTTGCCCAGCAGGTTTTCTTTTGGAATTCTGCAATTTTCAAAAATCAATTCGCAAGTTGCAGAACCACGGATACCCATTTTTCTTTCTTTTTTACCGATTGTAAATCCAGGTGTGTCTTTTTCTACGATAAATGCAGAAATACCTTTTGTACCTTTGGATTTATCTGTCATAGCAATGACAACATATGTGTCTGCATAGCCTGCATTTGTGATAAATACTTTTGTACCATTCAATACATAACTGTCACCATCTAAAACAGCTGTTGTCTGCTGCATAGAAGCATCTGTACCTGCACTGGGTTCTGTCAAACCAAACGCACCCAATTTTTCCCCTTTTGCCAAAGGTACCAGATATTTTTGTTTTTGTTCTTCTGTACCAAACATATAGATAGGAGCTGCACACAAAGATGTATGTGCAGATACAACAACGGCTGTGGTTGCACATACTTTTGCCAGTTCTTCTACTGCCATGGAGTATGCCAGATAGTCCCCGCCTGCACCACCATATCCTTTGGGGAATGGAATACCAATAAAACCATATATTGCCAATTTTTTTACAGTTTCCACAGGAAATCTTTCTTCTTCGTCAAGTTCTTCCGCCAAAGGTTTTACTTCGGTTTCTGCAAATTTTCTGTACAATTCTCTTAATAGTACGTGTTCTTTTGAATAGCCAAACTCCATAATTTGTTTCCTCCTTAGATAGGCGTTAATTTTGTTATTATTCTAACAATACAATATACAGCAAAAACCATGCCAACTGATTTTTCTTTATTTTTTGATATTTTTTAGTGATTTTCATCTTTTTTTGTGAGAATTTATGTTATAATTTTTTTATTCTAACATTTTCTCATATTTTTCTCACATTTTTAGAAAGGTGGTTTCTTATGGCTCTGACACAAGATTTGTTTTTTTCATCACAGCTTGCTTCCCAAATATTAGACCATACAAACGATGGTATCAATGTGGTGGATACCAACGGGGTATTGGTTTATGTCAATAACATTTCTGCAAACTATGTCAACCAAACACGAGAAAATATGATTGGAAAACATATTTCTCATTTTTATCCTGATGCGGTGTTGCTTACAGTACTAAAAAATCAACTTCCTGTATTGGACAAAAAAATTCACTTGGTTCCACCCAATAAATATGTTGTCAATTCTTACCCCATATTTTTAGATGGTGTATTTATGGGTGCATATTCCATATTTCAGGACGTGCAAGAAATTGACCGCCTCAACAGCAAAATCAAACATTTGGAAATGCAAGTCAGCTTATCCAAACCAGAGGCAGATTATCAACATGTTGTCCATCTAGGTACCATGCAAAACATATACAAACAAGCAAAAAAAATCGTTGGGTCTTTGGGTGGGCCTCGCCATTCCATCATCACAGGGGAATCCGGCACAGGCAAAACCATGCTTGCCAATTTAATATATAACTATGCAAAAGAAATCGGTGTTATTAGTAAAAATGCACCTTTTATTGAAATTAACTGTGCCCAATTTACAAACCCTGATATTGCCGCTATGGAAATATTCGGTTCTGTGGAAGGTGCATATACTGGCTCCAAAAAACGAAAAGGACTATTTGAACAAGCAAATATTATTTTTGGACGAAGCACACACCATAGAAAATTATCAAAATCTATTGCTAAAAGCCATAGAATCCGGAAAAATCCGTCGTATTGGTGACACAAAAGAAATCGAAATCAATGTCATTGTCATTGCTGCTTCCACCAAAAATTTGCATGAAGTCTTTTTGCCAGAATTATACCAACGTCTTGGGCAATATGAAATGCATTTGCCTGCATTGCGGGAACGTTCCTTAGAAGAAAAAGAAAATTTATTCCGCCACTTTATCAAAAAATATGAAAAAGCAGTATGGGAGGCACGCCGTATACAATATCATGTATTATTCACACCAGAAGCAAAATATGCCATACTCAACGCAGTATATCCTCGCAATAAATGCATGATGTCATCAATTACAGCATTGATGCCTCCTCTCCTTTGATTGAAGACATTGGCGAAAAAAAAGAAATCACAACCGTTGTGGAACTGAAACATATTCCCTTTGATGTTTCCGAATATACACCAACAAAAGTTTCTGTAACCCAAACCACACAAAAAACCGATACCATCACAGAAGAAATTGCAACACACATACGCCAAGCATATCAAAAAGGATATGGTGCAAGAAAAATAGCACACCATTTGGAAAAAATGGGATTTTGTATTCCTTATTACAAAGTTGCGTATTTTCTCAAAAAAGAATGTACAAACAAAAATTGATTGTTTTTTTGTCTATATCTGTATGATTTTGTTATCAAAAAAATCATACTGTTGTTACAGATTGTTGTAAACTGATGATAGACAAAGGAGTTTTGCAATATGGAAAATTACACTATTTTTTATGAAGGTATTCCCATTGAATACCATTTACAGCGAAAAAATATAAAATATATCAATTTGCGTGTCAATAAATATGAACAAGTGGTTGTTTCTGCACCCTTGCAAGTGCCGCTTTGTGACATTCATGCATTTGTGCAAGAAAAAGCCGCTTGGATTATTGCCCATCTGGCAGAAATGGAAAAAATCAAACAATCACAACCTTCCCCCTTGTTGTATGATGGCAAAACATTGTATTATTTGGGAGAACCTTATACATTGCAATTATGCCAAGGTTTACCCCACATCACCATAACAAAAAATAAAATTCGGATACAATGTTATACACAAGACCAACAAAAACTACGTGCCATGTATTTGCAATGGTTGAAAGTGCGTGCAAAACATACATTTTCCACATTATTAGACGAACTACTGCCACTGCCTGAGCCATATATCGTACCTTATCCCACAATACAAATTCGCAATATGAAAAGTATATGGGGCAGTTGCAGTGTACATGATGCAAAAATTCGATTAAGTTTGCAGTTAATCAAAGCAGATACATTATGTATACAACAAGTGATATTGCATGAACTGATACATTTTTTACACCCCAATCACAGCAAGGCATTTTATGATGTATTGCATCATATCATGCCGGATTGGCAAATACATAAAAAAAGACTGGAAACAGCATATCGTGATGGTATTTGAGCAATTTCCGTTTTTTACCTGTAACAGAAATATGTTTATCTGTTGACAAATATTTTCTATTGTGCTATACTGTTTTCTAATGACGCGGAGTGGAGCAGTCCGGTAGCTCGTCGGGCTCATAACCCGAAGGTCGTCGGTTCAAATCCGGCCTCCGCAATTTTAAAAAGACAGAGAATATTCTCTGTCTTTTTTTGTTATAAAAAGCAACTTTTTCCATTCTTTTTCGTCTATTACCATAAAAAGTATCTATTTTCTTTTTTACTGAATTATTGTATACTAATCTTATAAAAACACTACCATGTTTTACAAAAATTTAATGAAAATGCAAAGTTTTTTTATAGATTTTATGGTATAGTAATGACATAGTAATATTGTATAAAAATGTATAGGAGGTTTAACAATATGAAACGATTTCTCGCTTTGACATTGGCAGGAACACTTTTGCGTAGCAATACAACCATATTTGCTGCAACATTTGCAGATATTAGTAAAGTGCCTTGGCCTGGTGCTGCCACATTTATCAACCAAGCCGCAGATTTGGGCTTGATGAGTGGTTACACAGAAAATGGCAGAAAATACTGTAAGCCCAGAAATAAGGTGACATATAACGAAGCCACACAGTTGATCTATTCTATTATGAAAACATACTACAAAGATGATGCCAACGAAAGCATCGTTTCAAAATGGAAACCAATTATGGTTGCTTACAATATCCCTACTTGGGCATATCCTGCGGTATCCTATGCTTTGGAAAAAGGTATTTTGATTACCACAGACCTTTCCCGTTTTATGAAAGGCAACACACAACAATATGCCACTCGTGAGGATGTCGGCATACTGTTTGGCAAAGCATTAGGCAAAATATATGGCGTAGATATGAATGCAAAACTGACATACAAAGATGCTGGTTCTATTGCCAAAACTTCTGTGCCTTACTTAGACCTACTGTATGATAAAAAAATTATGGTGGGTGATGATTACAACAAATTTAATCCCAAAACCAATATCAATCGTGCAGAAATGGCAGTATTGTCTGTAAAATCCTATAATCTGCTGACCACCGCTACCCCTGCACCACCACCTATGCCAGATAACAATAAACCTGATATGCCTTCCAGCGGAAATATATCCGGTACAGTATCCATCGCTACGGTATTGGAAAATGGCGACCTGTTTTGCAGTATCCGCACCACTGACGGAAAGGGCTTAAATCTATTTGGTAAAAAAGGTACAGCAAAAGTATATTATGATGGAGACGAAATCAGTTTTAGCGATGTTTCTGTTGATGATACAGTAACCGTATCTTACACAAATGGAGATATTCAAACATTGACCATTACAAAATCGACGCATGGTGTTTCTAACAAATTGACTTATGATTTGGTAGATATCACTTCCTCAAAAGTCGTTGTCAAAGATGGTTCCAGAGAAAAAACATATACATTGGATAACGCAGTACAAGTTTATATCAATGATACATCTTCTTCACCTTCCAAATTGTATAGTGCATTGTCCGATAAAAAGAATTTCTCTGTCACATTACATATCAACAAAGATAACAAAGTGACAAAAATTTATGCAACCGAAACAACAAAAGGTTCCAAAACCGGACTTTTGAAAGATTTGGATGACAAAGAAATCACCATCAAAGCATCGGATGGAAAATCTTATGATTACAAACTGAGCAGTAGTGTCAGTGTATCTGATTCTTTGACAGATATGAGTTTCAGCGACTTGAAAAAACGTTATGATGACACTAATTATTATGTGACACTGACCACAGACAGCAAAGGTGTTGTAACAAAAATTACCATAGACTATGCAGAAGATGATGCAAATGGTATTTTAACTGACATCACTTCTCGCAGAGTGACCATCAAATCCAACGGAAAAGAATATACCTATTCTTATTATGCCAGTGATGTTAATGTCAAAGTCGATGGCAAATCAAAAGATATGGATTATCTGAAAGAACATTATAAAGATACTTCTTATCGTGTTGCTTTGACCATCAATCGTGATGATGAAATCACAAAAATTGTTGCAACAGAAGAAAAAATGGGTGCTTCCAAAGGCATTATCACATATATGAGTAGCAGCAAAATCGACATCAAAGACAGCAAAGGCACTACATACTCTTATTCTGTATTAGACGATACAGATGATATTGATGTCACATTGAATGGCAGAAGCTCTGATTATAAAAGATTACGGGAAGCCTACAAAAAATATGATTATGAAGCAACATTGTCATTCAAATACAGAAAAGTTTCCAAAATTTCTGCCACAAATCAAGAAGCAGATAAAGGCGAACTGCGTGCATTGGATTATGATGAAATCAGCATTTATATTGATGGCAGCAAATTTACATACGATTTGGACAAAAATGTTGTTGTGGAATTGGAAGATGATGACTACACCTTGAAAAAATTGATAGAAGATTTCAACAAAGGGTATGACAACTTTGAAGTCAAACTTTCCTTTGACAGCAAACATTCCAAAGTGACACGCATCTCTGCCAAATATTTATCTGAAAACAGCGATACTGCAAAAGGTGATTTGGTAGAAGTTTCCAGAAGTAAAGTGCGTATCAAAACAAGCAGTCGCACAAAGACATATTATTTTTCCAGCCGTTTTGATGAAGTATCCGATGTTAGAGGCGATGTGGACGACTTAGATGACTTAATCGACCGTTTTGATGATGGTGATGGCAGAGATTACTACATCAAACTCGAATTAAACCGTAACGAAGAAGTTACAAAATTAACCGCAGAAAGAACTTAACCAACTTTTTAAACCATCTGACGTATCAAAATGCAAGAAGGAGAATGCTTTGAAAAATCAAAGTATTTTCCTTTCTTGTTTTGTTATGCATATGCTTTCTAAAAAACAACTGCTTTGTTTTGGAAAAAATATACAATTTGCCTAATTTTTATTTATTTTTTTATCAAAAATTATTTAGTATTCCGTCTTTACTTTATTGTAGTAACGTGATAATATGATAGCATGATAAAGAAAAACACAACAAACATGATTTGTAAAGGAGAGGTTGTATATGAAAAAATATTTTGGTTTGTTTGCTACTTTGGCTGTCACAATGGGGATATTATCCGGCTGTGGTACATCTAATGAAACACCAGCTCCCGAAACTACTGGGGATACCGCAGAACGCACAACTTTTATTGTAGGTTTTGATGCGGAATATCCTCCTTATGGCTACAAAAATGATGCCGGAGAATATGTTGGTTTTGACTTGGATTTGGCACAAGAAGTATGTGACCGTAATGGTTGGGAATTGAAAAAACAACCTTTGGATTGGACTTCCAAAGATATGGAATTGAATAGTGGTACTGTGGATTGTTTGTGGAATGGTTTTACTATGACAGGCAGAGAAAGCGAATACACTTTTTCAAAACCTTATGTAGATAACAGCATTGTATTTGTTGTACGTGCAGATGCAGACATACAGGAAAAAGCAGATTTGGCCGGAAAAACCGTTATCACACAAGCTGGTTCTTCTGCATTGGCTGCTTTGACAAATGAAGAAGATAACGAAGAAAACCTCGCTTTGGCTGCTTCTTTTGCCACTTTGGAACAAACACCTGATTACAACACTGCATTTATGAATTTAGAAGCCGGTTCTGTCGATGCTATTGCAGTTGATATTGGTGTTGCACAATACCACCTGACAAATGGCAGTGATAAGTTCCGCAAATTAGATGAACCTCTTTCCACAGAACAGTATGGTATTGCATTCAAATTAGGCAACGAAACATTGCGTGACCAAGTACAAACAACATTAGACGAAATGGTTACTGATGGTACATTTGATAAAATTGCTGCAAATTATGCAGATTATAGCTTAGACCAAATGGTTTGTTTGGGCAAAGAATAAACATCATAAGCGTGCAGAAATCTCCTGCACGCTTATTGCTTGTATCAAGCCGTCATTGACGGCTGACAGAAACAAACGGTTGTATCGCTTTTTTCTGTGAACCGTCAGAGAAAAAGAAAGGAAGATTTTTATGGATATAGCATTTTTGACTGATATTGTAAAACAATTATGTTCCGGTCTGATTTCCTCTTTTTGGATATTTGTATTAACATTATTGTTTTCTATGCCTTTAGGGCTTTTGATTACTTATGGACGTATGTCAAAGTTTGCACCGTTTCATTTTTTGGCACCCAAAAATCAATCTGTGGGAAAAGCACGTACTGCTTTGGCAAACTTCAAACCCATACAATTTATTTGTAAAATATTCATTGCCATTGTCAGAGGTACACCTTTGATGTTGCAATTATTTGCTGTTTTTTATGGTCCATATTATTTATTCAAAATCCCTTTGTCATCAGAATATCGTTTTACTGCGGTAATCATTGGGTTTTCTATCAACTACGCAGCATATTTTGCAGAAATTTACCGTTCTGGTATCACTTCCATTCCCGTTGGGCAATATGAAGCCGCTACGGTATTGGGTTACAACAAAGCACAAACATTTTTTCATATTATATTTCCCCAAATGTGCAAACGCATTGTACCCCCTGTGACAAATGAAGCCATCACATTGGTAAAAGATACTGCCATGGCATTTGTCATCAGTTATCCGGAAATGTTTACCGTTGCCAAACAAATCGCAGCCGCAAAAACAACCATATTGCCATTGGTTGTTGCAGGTGTATTTTATTTCATATTCAATGGTGTAGTTGCATTTATCATGGAACATATTGAAAAAAGAATGAGTTATTATCGGTAAGGAGGTGCTACCATGCATATACTAGAAATCAATCATTGCAATAAAAAATTTGGAAATCATGAAGTATTGAAAGATATTTCGCTCTCTGTGGAAGAAGGGCAAGTGGTGAGCATCATTGGGCCTTCCGGTTCTGGAAAATCCACATTGCTTCGTTGTGCAACATTATTGGAAACCATGGACGGTGGCGACTTGATTTATATGGGGCAGGCAGCCGCAAAATCAGATGCCACAGGCAATGCCATTTATGCAGACAAAAAAACACTGCAAGAAGTCAAAAAACATTTTGGACTTGTGTTCCAAAATTTTAATCTGTTTCCCCATTATACTGTGTTCAAAAATATTACAGAACCGCCCATTTTGATTGGTAAACGCCCAAAAGAAGAAGTTTATGCACATGCAAAAGAATTGCTCCAAAAAACGGGGCTAGCAGATAAAGCAGATACACTTCCTTATCAGCTTTCTGGTGGGCAAAAACAACGAGTATCCATTGCAAGAGCATTGGCAATGAAACCCAAAATATTATTTTTTGATGAACCCACATCTGCACTTGACCCTGAATTGACAGGTGAGATATTGCAAGTGATGAAAGAACTTGCCGCAGAACATATGACAATGGTGATTGTTACACACGAAATGAGTTTTGCAAGAGATGTATCCAGCCATATCATATTTATGGACGGTGGTGTGATTGTGGAACAAGGCAATCCACACGAATTGATACACAATCCAAAAGAAGCACGTACCAAAGCATTTTTAAGCCGTTTTCAACAATCTGAATGAAAGAATGTGAAGTATATGGAAATACAATTTGTCAAAGTCAGCCCAAACCAAAATATGACACTGCTCATCGAAACACCCATTGCAAGAGAAAAACAACTGGAAATTGCCAAAACACTCATTGCCTATCATTCTGTGTATGCAGAACAAGCAGGCTATATTGAGCAACCCAAAAATAAAAAAGCATTGGCACGCTTGCAAATGATGGCAGGTGAATTTTGCGGCAATGCCACACTAGCACTTGCCACATATTTATTTGCAAAAGAACAACCACCTGCTTTTTCCAAAAAAATCATACCATTGGAAGTATCTGGTGCAGATGATATTGTGTATTGTCATATACAAAAAACACAACAACACTTTATGGGTACATTGGAAATGCCATTGCCGCTTTGTGTAGAGCAAAAACAGTATGTTTTGCATGACAAAAGCTATCTGCTTGAAACGGTGTGTTTTGCTGGCATTTGGCATATTATTGTTCCAAAATCACTTTGGGGGGCAAATGCCACAGATTATGCCCAACAGGCAGCAAATGCATGGGGAAATCAAATTGATGCCGAAGCATTTGGTATTCTAATTTGGGATGAAACCACAAAAGAATTGCAATCTTTGGTTTGTGTCAAAAATGCAAGTTTGATTTGGGAAAGAGGTTGCGGCAGTGGAACATCTGCCATTGGTATTGTTACTGCATTACAGCAAAAATCAAATATTGCATTAGACATTCAACAAACAGGCGGCATCATGCATATTGCTGTTACATATGAAAAAAACAAAATTTCGCATATACAATTATCAGTACCCATTGCCATTGTTGCAAAAGGTACTGCATACATTCCATAAAACAAAAAACAGCAGATTTTTTAAAAACATGAAAAATTC
>OGUD01001599.1_pt1 | contig 10158 bp, 9 predicted proteins | sample 1573671 | NCBI WGS metagenome assembly OGUD01 (sample SAMEA2582065, study PRJEB24529) | metagenome | biome: Human gut stool | place: China | collected 2011 | reverse complement strand
GGAATGCTTATCTGCGTTCAAGTCGTTATTATTCTTCGATCACAACGTAGTCATCCGGAACCGTGATTCCAAGTGCCTCACAGTTTGCCTTATTGTATTTCTTTGTTACCTCCGGTGCAAACTCGATCGGCATTTCCTTTACGTCCTTGCCGTCCATCAGGATCTCTGCGCCCATCTCACCGGCTTTGTATCCGATATCGTAGTAGTCGATGGAAAGAGTTGCAACGCCGCATCCGGAGCAGATTCCTTCTTCACCTGCAATTACCGGAACTTTCGCCGGAAGGCAGATATTGTTTATGATCTCTGCATTGGAAGCAGCCGTATTGTCAGTCGGAACATAGAGAACATCGTTCTCTCCTGCTGCTGTTGTTGTTACGGAAGCGATATCGTTGGAGTCTGCGAAGGTGTATTCCTTACAGGTATATCCAAGCTCCTCCAGATATCCTTTTACGGTTGTTGCCTGATATTTGGAGTTCGGCTCTGCGGAGCAGTATAATAAGCCGACATTCTTTGCGTCCGGGAACAGCTCGTTGAGCATCGCAGCCTGCTGGTCAAGCGGTGCGAGATCGGAGGTTCCGGAAATGTTAAGACCTGTCGTACCGGTCCAGTTATCGATGTCAAGAGCAGTCGCATAGTCTGTGATGGAAGTTCCGAGGATCGGGATCTCGCTGGTTCCTGCCGCTGCGGCCTGAAGAGCTGCAGTCGCGTTTGCAAGGATCAGATCTACGTCGTTGGAAACGAACTGGTTGATGATCGTTGCGCATGTTGCGGAATCGCCGGATGCGTTCTGAAGATCAAATTTAACATTGTCACCGAGTTTATCTTTTAATGCAGCCTCAAAGCCTTCTGTCGCCGCGTCAAGTGCCGGATGCTGGACTAACTGGCAGATACCTACGTTATAAGTCTTGCCGTCCTCTTTTGCCGCCTCAGTGGAAGCTGCTGCCGCAGCTTCTGTTTTTGCCTCTGTGGCTGCTGCTGTTGTCTCCGCTGTGGAACTGGATCCACAGCCCGTCAGTGCAGAAGCCGCAACGACGGCTGCCATTGCAAGTGCTGTTACTTTTTTCATAATATCGATCTCCCCTCAATTTTTCTCTTTTCGGAATCCTTTCCTTCATGCGGAATCCCGTTCTTAAATGCGTTGTTGCGTTACGCTTTAACGCGTGTGAGTGAAACTGTCATTATCATACACCCGTTTCTGTGATTCGTCAAGTCGATTTCCTATTTTTATCTATGCAAAAAGCGCATAAATTTCGATATTTCGAAACTTTCTGCGCTTTTAAATTTATAATTCCCCACTCAAAGAGTCCCTGATTTTATCCAGGAACCTCTCCCCGTACTTCTCAAACTTAAACTCTCCAACGCCGGAAACCTTCAGCATTTCCCCCTTATTTTTCGGTTTTATAAGGCACATATGTACCAGCGTCTTGTCGGAGAATACGATGTAAGGCGGGACTTTTTCTTCCTTTGCGATCTCCCTGCGAAGTTCCTTTAAGAGGTCGAAAAGCGTCGTCTCCTCCTCCGTGAAGTTCTCGCTTCCGGCCGTCATCTTTGTCTTCTTCGCACCGGAAGTCTTTCCAGTCTTCACTCTCTCCTGCTCCTTCGGGAGCTTCATCGTGACTTTCTCATCATCACTGTTTAAGAGGGCCGCCGCGTTCTTTCCGAGTTTTACGATGGTGTACTCGTCGGAGGTCACCACAAGATATTCTTTCACCTGGAGGAAATTTAAGATCTGGCGCAGTCTGTATGTAGGAACCTTCGATGACTCTCCGTAATGGGAATTCTCATCCATGTGGTAGTTTCGGATCTTCACCGTCGCTGCCCCGTGGACAGTATCCAGGATCACCGTGGTTCCATACCGCTCCCGGCACTCTGCGACGCAGCCCACGATAGCCTTCGCAATCTCCGTCACATCCATCTCCTCAAACTGTGTCTTGCAGTTCGAGCAGTTCCCGCAGTATCCGCTTCCATACTCCCCGAAATACCGCAGGATATACTCTCTCAGGCAGTCGTTCGTAAAGCAGTAGAACGTCATCTTTTTCAAGCGATCCCGGTCTCTCTCCGCAACGATCGCTCTCGTCACATCGTCAAGCTCCTCATTATCCCGGTTGTTGTCGATAAACATCTGGTTTGTCACCACATCTCGGCCGCCGTAGAGCAGCAGGCAGTCCGCCGGTTCCCCGTCACGCCCCGCGCGGCCGGCTTCCTGATAATAGCTCTCCATGTTCTTCGGCATATTGTAGTGGATCACAAAGCGGACGTTCGACTTGTCAATTCCCATGCCGAAGGCATTGGTCGCCACCATGATCTGCGCCCGGTCGAAGATGAAATCCTCCTGATTCTGTTTTCTCTCGCTGTCGGACAGTCCCGCGTGGTATCTCGTCACGGAAAAGCCGTCCTTCATCAGCTTCTCCGTCACCTCCTCCACGAGTTTTCTCGTCAGGCAGTAAACGATGCCGCACTGACCGGCGTGTTCTTCGATATATGTCTTTACCGCCGCATACTTGTCCTTCGGGCTCTGGACCTCGAAATAGAGGTTTGGACGGTCGAATCCTGTTGTCGTCACCACCGGATCCTGGAGTTTCAGGAGATCGATAATATCATCCCGAACCTCCGCCGTCGCCGTTGCCGTGAAGGCGCTGACTACCGGACGTTTCGGGAGTGTACACAAAAATTCTTCTATTTTTAGGTAACCGGGCCTGAAATCCTGCCCCCACTGGGAGACACAATGGGCCTCGTCCACCGCCACCATAGCGATCTTCGCGTGGACGGCAAAATCGAGAAATTCCGGTGTCAGAAGGCGCTCCGGCGCGACGTAGATGATCGGATATCGACCCTCGCGGGCATATCCCAGCGCTTTATAATACTGCCCTGGCGTCAGGGAACTGTTTAAATAGGCCGCATGGACTCCCGCCTGGTTCAGCGCGCTGACCTGGTCCTTCATTAAGGAAATTAACGGTGAGATCACAAGCGTAATTCCCCCGTTCTCCCCCGCCATCAGCGCCGGGATCTGGTAACAGAGCGACTTTCCCGCACCCGTCGGCATGATTCCAAGTACGTCCCTGCCGGAGGTGATCGCGTCGATCATCTTTTCCTGTCCGTCCCGGAAAGCGTCATAGCCGAAATACTGTTTTAATACCTCATATTTATCCATAAAAGCATAATACCTTTCCAAATCTGATAAAGTATCGAGCAAAGTCTGCTATTGAAGCATTATTCAAATGGAACATAAAGAAAAACGATGCCGCAACGCAGCTAAGAGCATATCGAATATCAGATCATTCAGAATCAAGAATTTATTGTTGTTCCATAATATCACGCTCCTGCTCTCCGTGCAAGCCCGCAGTCCATAAACTTTTATAAAAGATGTCGCTTTTCCATCCCTGTGCCCATTCATTTTCCCGTTACTGTTCACGCTTTGCGCAAACAGTAACTGATTTTGCCGATGCTTCGCATTCCGAATCGGCAAAATCCACTACCACCACTGTATTGTACGGAATTTTCAGTTCAGAAAATTCCTACCCGTGTACAGTAATATTTTCCCCGACTTTTCATCTTGTAATCTCCCCCCAATATTGCTATAATTGGATACAATACAGATACACCCGAAAAGGGGAATTACGGAGGAAAGAACATGAACTTTTTAGAAGAGCGTATCGCGAAAGACGGTGTTGTAAAAGAGGGAAACGTATTAAAAGTTGACAGCTTTTTAAACCATCAGATGGATATCGAACTTTTTGACGAGATGGGCGCGGAGTTCAAGCGCCGTTTTGCCAATGAAAATATCAACAAGATCCTGACCATCGAGGCATCCGGTATCGGTATCGCCTGTATTGCGGCAATGCATTTCCATGTGCCGGTCGTTTTCGCTAAGAAATCCCAGAGCGTAAACCTTGACGGCGAAATGTATGTTGCTGAGGTAGAATCTTTCACCCATAAATGTAAAAATCAGGTCATCGTTTCCAAGAAATTCCTTTCCCCGGATGACCATGTTTTAATTATCGATGACTTCCTTGCGAACGGTTATGCCCTTCAGGGACTGATCTCCATTGTCCATGAGGCGGGCGCTACAGTTGAAGGAATCGGCATCGTGGTAGAAAAAGGATTCCAGATCGGCGGACAGGTCATCAGAAATCTGGGCTACCACTTAGAGTCCTTAGCCATCGTTGAGTCCATGGACCCGGCTGCCGGCACTGTAAAATTCCGCGAACAGGACTAATGTAAAAACGGATACTTTCGCTTCCGGCAGGAATGCCGGAGTGCAGAGTATCCGTTTTCTATTTCTTCTTTCTATTTCTTCTCTTCTTTCGGTAACGGAATCGCAAGAACCGTCTGGATCACCTTGTTCTCCACTTTCATGATCTTTAACAGATAGTCCCCGATCCGGACACTCCCCTTCTCTCCCGCTTTCGGGATATGTCCAAGCCTGGACACCATGAAACCGTTCAACGTGTCAAAGTTATCCTTATCTTCCTTATCAAATTCCACCCCAAGAGTCTCCTCCACATCATCTAAGAGTGTGAGACCGGTAAGCTCATATGTACCATTCTTTCTGGAAACGATATCTGGCTCTTCCTTATCATACTCGTCCAGAATATTTCCGACGATCTCCTCTAAGATATCCTCCATCGTGACGATACCCGCAAGCTGACCATACTCATCCACGACAGCTCGGTATGGATCTTCTGGGACTGCATCTCCTTAAAGAGAGAGTTGATATTCTTCGTCTCCGGAATAAAGTGTGGACTTCTGAGCAGACCCTTGATCTTTTTGATCGGCGTATTTAAATGTTCTTTCGAGTCTGTATAATGAAGCATGTCCCGCATGTGGAGAATACCGATGATATTGTCGATATCTTCCTCATAAACCGGGAATCTCGAGTAGTTTGCTTCCTTCACAACGAAATCCAGCGCTTCCTTAAGCGTGATCTCCCCGTCCAACGCAAGGACAGCCGTGCGGTGCGTCATGATATCCGCCGCCACTTTATCATCGAACTCGAAGATATTCGTGATCATCTCCGCCTCACTGGCCTCTAAGACCCCCTGCTCATGACCTTCATTGACCATATACATGATGTCTTCCTCGGTCACATTGTCATCTTTTTCGCGGATATTGATGCCCACCGCCTTCAGGGAGATATAGGCGAACTGATCCATCAGCCACGCGAACGGAAACAGAAATTTCGCCACGAGCTCCACCAGTGGAAGCACCTTATAGCAGAACCGGATCGGACTTTTCGCAGCGATGCGCTTCGGGATCACGATCCCCAGTCCCGTGAGCAGAAATGCGATTCCCACAAGTCCCGCGACATATGAAATTCCAACGGCTGCCAGATGCGGCAGCTTTGTGCGCACTCCGAGCAGTGCCGTCAGATTTCGTACCACAAACAGCAGGGAAGACGCTCCCATTGCCAGTGTCAGGATACTCGTTGCCAGCTGGTTTGTGCGGATAAAGAGATACGGATCCTCCTGGATCTTCAGAAGCTTTTCCGCCCTCTTATTCCCCTCGTCGCGCTCATCCTCCAGTGCACTGGTGTTCAGCGCCTGAACCGCCGCACCGAATCCGTACATCACCGCAAACAGGATCACCGATGCGGCAAATAAAACAATTCCTATCCACGAATTGCCATCGTCCATGAGAATTACCTACACTCCTTTATCATTTTCAGTACTGCATCCAGCCGTTTCCAGATCCACGGCTGAATTGTTTCAAAGATCCATTCCAAATCGGCTGTGCCGATAGGATTTTTGCCTTCTATTCTAAGTTTTCTTACGGTCAGCGCAGTAAATGCGCAGACCTACTGAACAGTTACTATTTGTCCACTATAGCATTAAATCCATGCCCCGTCAAGGAATACACCCGCGATTATGTAACAGGTTCCGCCCCTTTCACAGGCATTTTCCTAATAGCCTCCAAGTTCCAGGCTGACCTTCAGCGCCTCGTCCACCCGGCCTAACAGCTCCCCGTCGATATGGCAGATCTTTTCCCTGAGCCTCTGCTTGTCGATGGTCCGAAGCTGTTCTAAAAGGATCACAGAGTCCTTCACCATGTCACAGTCTCTGGCGGAAAGCTCCACATGGGTAGGAAGTTTTGCCTTATTCATCCTTGATGTGATCGCCGCGCAGATCACCGTGGGACTATGCTTGTTCCCCACATCGTTCTGGATCACGAGCACAGGCCGCACGCCTCCCTGCTCCGAACCGACTACCGGTCTCAGATCCGCATAATAGATATCGCCCCGTCTGATAATCACAAGTCTCACACTCCGCCTGAATTTCTATGCGGTCAGCAGATCCGGGGCTGTGCCTGCACCTGTCCCCGGCGGCTGCCGCGCTCCCTCAAGAAGCCTGCAACGCGTGCTTCTTATAGTCCAGAGTATTTCCCACTTATGATATTTTATTCAGACGTACCGGTTTTCGAGCATGACCGTCAGAAGCCTTCGTACTCCTCATCCCTGCACATCATGCCGCCCACTTCTTTTCCATTCTTCACGTACCGCCGCGGCACACGTTTTCCTATCAGGCATGGGATCTCGTAATGGAATCCGCCGGAAATCTCTGCAAGCTCCTCCATAGTGATCTCCTGATTCCCGTCTCTGCCCACAAGAGTCACAGAATCTCCCTCTTTGGCCTCCGGGATCCCCGTAAGGTCCACCATAAACTGGTCCATACAGATCCGTCCTAAGATCTTTGCCCGTTTTCCATGGATCAGCACTTCTCCTTTTCCGGAGAGATTTCTCGGATAGCCATCCCCGTAACCTGCAGAGACCGTAGCGATCCGCATCGTCTTCTCCGCCTTAAAGGTTCCGCCGTAGCTGACCTCCGTTCCCGGTCCGATCTCCTTGATGTAAGTGATAAAGCTCTTTAACGCCATCGCCGGTTTCAGAGAAATGATATCCTGTTTTACCTCATCCGACGGGTACAGGCCGTAGATCGTGATTCCCGCACGGACCGCGTCCATGTTAAAATCCGGGAGCTCCACGATTCCTGCGCTGTTGGAACAGTGGCAGACCGGTACTTCCACTCCCGCTGCCTTCCCAGCATCACAGAACGCATGGAACCGTCTGTACTGCTCCCCTGCTTTCGTCTTATCTGCCTCATCCGCCCGGGCGAAATGGGTGAACATACCGGCGATCCTGAGAGCCGGAAGCTCTGCGATCTCCTTTACGGTCTCCACGGATCCCTCATCCGGGAAAAGTCCGATACGGCTCATTCCCGTATCCACCGCGATATGGATCTTCGCGGTCTTTCCCTCTGCCACAGAGGCATCTGATAATTCTTTTGCTCTCTGGTATTCAAACATAGGCAGACTGATGTCGTTTTCAAGACATTCCTGATAGCGGCCGGCTGAAACCGGACCAAGACACAGGATCTCTTTTTCGATTCCATGTCTCCTGAGCTTAAGCCCCTCATCCACCGTTGCCACCGCGTACCCACAGACAAAACGGTCGATGGTCCTCGCCACCGGAACTGCCCCATGTCCGTATGCATCCGTCTTTACCACGCCGTACATCTTCGTTCCCGGACGAAGATGCTCCTTCATGGCCTTCATATTTTCTTCAATACGCCCGAGATCCACCTCTGCGTAGATTCTGTCAAATTCCATCTCTGTATACCTCCGGAAGGCAATCTGCGATCTCTCCTGCTAACACTCCGTGGACTCCAAAGTGTTTCTCAGCGGCCTCACCGGCGAGACCGTGTACATAAACGCCAAGGGCCGCCGCGTCACTCTCCTCCAGTCCCAGCGCTACGAGCCCGGCGATCACGCCCGTAAGCACATCACCGGAACCGCCTTTGGCCATAGCCGGAGTCCCGCTTCCGTTCACGAACGTCTTTCCGTCTCTTCCGGCGATCACCGTCGCCGCGTCCTTTAAGACGCATACTACGCCGTACTGATCCGCGAACTCCCTGGAGGTGCGGACCGGATTCTCCTTCATTTCTTCTATCTGAATTCCTGTGAGCCGCGACATCTCCTTCATATGCGGCGTCACGATAATATTCTCCGTAAAATAACCTGTAAGTTCCCGGTATTCCGCCGCAAGATTCAGGGCATCCGCGTCAAGAATGATCGGAACATAGGCGTCCTTCAGGACATTTTCCACCATGCATCTGGCATAGTCCTCCATCCCGATCCCGGGGCCCAGAACGATCACATCGGCCCATTCCGTCTCCCTCGCGATCTTTCGCGCAAAGTTTTCCGGATCTTTCTCGGCCTCCTTCGTGTCGTAGGTGGCTAAAATGGCCTCCGGAAGCTTTTCCTGTACGATCAGCCGGTTCTCCTCCGGGGTAAAGACCTTTACAAGTCCGGCTCCCATCCGGTATGCCGCTCTGGCGGAAAGCAGGGAAGCCCCCGCCATATTCTTCGCTCCTGCCATCACAAGGACCTTTCCGTATGTTCCCTTGTTGGAATCAGCCATGCGGGCCGGGATCCTCAAAAGATCTTCCCGATCCAGCATCTGGACATGCTTTTCTCGTTCTGCGCTGCTCTCCGGCACAAAGCCCACATCTTTCACGAAAAGATGTCCGCAGAGCTCCCGCCCCGGAAACAGCACCTGTCCAAGCTTCTTTTCTCCGAACGTGACCGTCACATCCGCGCGGACTGCATCTCCCATCACGCTTCCGTTATCGGAGCTGATGCCCGACGGGATATCGACAGCAATGACTTTCATGTCTTCCTGTCCATTGATCCACCGGATCAGCTTCCGGTATGCGCCCTCCACATTTCTCGAAAGGCCGATCCCGAAGATTGCGTCCAGGATCACGCCCCGGCAGCTTCTTTTTCTCTCCCCGGCCTTTCTAAACGGCTGCGCCGGGATCTTCTTTTCCACCAGGTCCGACAGATCTTCCGCCGTCATCACCGGGATTCCCAGCCGTTTTACGACATTTAGCTGGGCTTCCAGCTCCTCGCTTCCTTTTCCGTCCCGCTGCGGGAAAACGATCTTCACATCGTACCCCTTTAAAAACAGCATTCTGGCGGCGGCAACTCCATCCGCCCCGTTATTTCCAAAGCCGCAGACGGACCAGACGGTCCCTGCCTCTTCTTTTTCCAGTATCTCCTCTGCTTTCTCTGCAACTGCCATCGCTGCCCGTTCCATCAGGACTAAGGATGGAATCCCATACCCTTTGATGGACCTTGCATCGAACTCTTTCATTTCTTTTCCGCTGAGAACTGCTTTCATCCGGCCTCCCCCTCTCCGACGGCAAACGCCATCGCATGGTCCTTCGTGTCTGAGATCGACACTTCGATCTTTGTGATCCCGAGATCTTCTGCTGTTTTTGCGGCTCCCTCATGAAGCTCCACATAGGGCTTTCCAAGAGGGTCTCTTAAGACCTCCACATGAATCGGCATAAACTCCCGGAATCCCGTTCCAAACACCTTCGCCACTGCTTCTTTAACGGCAAAAGTGCCGGCAAGGACCCGGGGATCTCCCTTTGCCTGCCGGCGCTCACGCTCGGTATAAATACGCGACAAAAAAGCCTCTTTATCACAGGCTTTTTTTACGCGCTCAATTTCGATCAAATCACAGCCAACTCCAATCAACATGTCTCATTGGTTCCCGTCTGTTCTGCTTTTTCCTTTGCTTTCCGCTCCCGCTCATCCTGCATGCTGCAGACACGATAGGAAAGTCGCATCAGGCTCTCGGAGAGGTGGACATTCTCAACGACCACATCATCCGGAACATTTAGGTCGGTATGGGCAAAGTTCCAGATCGCCTTGATTCCGGCCTTTACCAGGCGCTCTGCGATCTCCGGAGCCTTGGACTTCGGGATCGTGAGAGCTGCGATCTGCACCTCGTTATCGATAATAAACTGTTCAAGGTCATCGATCCCGCGGATTTCCACACCACGGACCACGAGACCGATCAGCCGCGGATTGGTATCGAACATTCCCTTGATCATAAATCCGCGCTTCTCAAAATTTGTGTAATTGGCGATGGCCTGTCCAAGGTTTCCGGCTCCGATGATAATGAGGTTGTGCTGTCTGTCGATTCCTAAAATCCTTGCGATCTCCGTGTAGAGATACTTAACATTATATCCGTATCCCTGCTGGCCGAAGCCGCCGAAATTGTTAAGATCCTGACGGATCTGGGACGCCGTCACCTTCATTCTGGCGCTCAGCTCATTGGAAGAAATCCTTTCGATCCCCTCCTCCATCAGCTCA
>OGUD01001591.1_pt1 | contig 10196 bp, 17 predicted proteins | sample 1573671 | NCBI WGS metagenome assembly OGUD01 (sample SAMEA2582065, study PRJEB24529) | metagenome | biome: Human gut stool | place: China | collected 2011 | reverse complement strand
CCGCCGCGGACGAGCTGGGGCGTCTGCACCAGTTTTGCGCCCGGACAGGGGACCCGGCCTACGGGGCCAAGCTGGCCCGGTTGGACCGGGAACAGTACCGCCATAGGCGTCTCGCCCGGCGCAGGCGGGCCGTACTGGAGCGCCTGCAAAAACAGAAGGAGGCAGAATCATGCTGATGGAGCTGGATTATGAGACCGTGTCGGCGCTAGAGTCGGCGCTGATCGTGGCAGAGGACAGCAAGATGCGAGATGCCAAGGACTGGGCCAATATCGCCGAGTCCTTGGGGGCATCGGAACAGCGCCGGGCGGCGGATAATCTGGCGGCGTTTTGCCGGGGACAGGCTAACAGCTACCGTAAGGCCATGGACGCTTTGCAGCAGGCAAAAAAGAAAGGCCCCAGTCGCTCGGACACAGCGACCAGGGCCTAACGTGAAGACACCTGTATTATAGCACACAATTTTGAGTTACACAAGGGGGTGGTGCGCCTTGATGGAGTTTCACTTCAACGCAGAGCTGGCCAAGCAGTACGGCGTGGATGGAGCGATTTTCCTCCACTGCATGGCGTTCTGGGTGGCTAAGAACCGGGCCAACGGGCGGCACTACCATGAGGGGCGTTATTGGACCTACAACACACTGGAGGCCCTGTCCAAGCTGTTCCCCTTTTGGTCCCGCCGTCAGTTGGAACGCATCATAAACGGGCTCAAGGAGGCCGGAGCCCTCCTGGCCGGGAATTTCAGCGAGGACAGGACCGACCGTACCCGCTGGTATGCCCTGGCTGATTGCATCCTGGAGGTCTATGGGGAAAGTGAGCCGCCCATTTCACGAAATGGTGAAATGCATTTCACCGATCGGGGACAGCCATTTCACGAAACGGTGAAATGTAATAAGGAAACAGTTACTTACCAGATAGATCCCCCTAAGCCCCCCAAAGGGGGCCAGAGGGGAAGTGCAGAGCTGGATGGGGCAGTCAAGTCCCTACTGGCGGAGTACGCTGCCGGAGACACGGAGCTGGCCTAGGCCTTGGATGCCCTGATGGAGATCCGGGCGGCGAAAAAGGCGGTGGACTCCACCCGGGCGGTGACCACTCTGCTCAACCGGCTGAACCGCCTGTCAGACAATTCGCGGGAAGTAAAGCTCCAGATCCTGGAGCAGTCCGTGACCAACAGTTGGAAGGGCATTTTCCCGCTGAAAGGCGGACAGGCCCAAACGAGAAAGGAGCCAAAACGATATGTCGAATAACACCCCGGAGCTCAGCGACGTGCTGCTCTACGACCCCGGCTACCTGAACCCCGAGCTGCCCACCGGGTTCTGGTTCTGTGCGGACCCGGAGGACGTGCTGGCCGTCCAGATCAACGCCGGATGCCTGCGGGCGTCGGCGGGTTGGGAGGCATTGAGCCGCCACGAGCGGTTTTTCCTCCAATTTTGCTACGTGCTGGTAGTCTGCGGGGACCCGGAGAAGCGGGCGGTCATGGTGCGGGAGCTGCGCCAGCGCCTGCCCAATGTCATCCTGCTGGCCGTGGAGGACAAGGGCTTCTGCCGGTGCAACTCCGTGCGGGACCTCCGGGCCACCTGCGGACTGCGGGCGGTGGAGCGGATGCTCCTGGAGGCGGTGGAGATCCCAGCCTACGGCCTCCTGGACCTGGCGGACGTAAGCGCGCCGGACGTGTCCAAACTGGACAAGGTGCTCTTCGGCATCTCCAACCTGGACCGGGCCACGGGCGGGGCCGTCATGGGGGAGCTGTCCGTCTGGACGGGCAAGAGGGGCGAGGGCAAGAGCACCCTGCTGGACCAGTTTCTGCTGGAGGCCATCGACCAGGGGCAGCCGGTGTGCGCTTACTCCGGTGAGCTCCCCGCCTGGAAATTCAAATACTGGGCGTCTCTCCAGGCGGCGGGCCCCAAAAACCTCCAGGTCCGCAAAGACCAGTTGAGCGGCCGAGAGATTCCGCACCCGACCCCTTTCGCCCAGCAGATGATCGACGAGTGGTGGCGGGACGGTTCCTGCTCTACGACATCGGCACCAGCACCTACCACGACGCCGCCAATATCCTGCGGGTGTTCCGCTACGCCCACCGGCGCTATGGGGCCAAGGTCTACCTGGTGGACAACCTCATGACCGCCCGCTTCCGGGGGAACGACCGGGACTTCTACCGGGCGCAATCGGAGTTTGTTGCGGAGCTGGCCTCCTTTGCCCATGATAACAACGTCCACGTACATCTGGTCGCCCACCCGCGCAAAACCGACCGCATCTCAGATTCGGATGAGGTGGCCGGCATCGGGGACGTGACCAATCTGGCGGACAACGTCTACGTCCTGGAGAAGGAGGAGCGGGAGGACCGCCAGCAGGATTCGGTGCTTACGATCCTCAAAAACCGCTTTTTTGGGGAGCGGGGCCGGAGCATTGGCCTGAACTTCGAACGGAAAAGCAAGCGATTTTACAAGTCGGGGACGGGCAACCCGGACAAGGTGTACGGCTGGGCGCTGAGCGGGCGTCAGGCAGTTGTGGATTTGCCGGAAGGCGGAGAGGACCCGTTCCCGTAAGCGGAAGGAGGGCGTGCAGATGGAGAAGCGGCGGCTGGAGCTGATTGAGGCGGAGTGCCGCCGGCATGCCGCCCTGGCACGGGTGGACGCGGCCCGCCGGGCCGAGCATGAGGAGGTGGCGGAGGCCCTGGCGTGGGCGCTTCGCTGTCTCGGGAAGGAGGAGCCCATATGCGTATCGGTGAGGCTTACACCTTTGTCCCCGCCGCCTTCGGCGCGGAAATTGGGGGCAAGGACACAAAAACCATCCCCCGGCGGGTGACCGGGCATATTGAGTACATCAACCGGGCCCACCGCTACTTCACCGTCCGGGTGGACACCGGGCGGGGAATCCTGCGGGAGAGCTTCAAATTTTAGACCAGAGAAAGGACGATAAACGTGAAGACAATCGCCATTGTAAACCTGAAGGGCGGCGTCGGGAAGACTGTCACCGCCGTCAATGTGGCCGCCATCCTAGCCACCGAGTACGGCCAGCGGGTGCTGCTCATTGATGCAGACCCCCAGGCCAACGCCACCCAGTCCCTGCTCCCGCCGGGGGAATATAACACCCTGGCCGGGCTGCTGACCATCCCGGATGTCTACTACGACGACCTGCTGTATCACAGCAGCATCCGGGGCCTGGACGTATTGCCGGCCGACGACGAGCTGCGCAACCTGGACGTGGATCTGCTCCAGGGGGAGCGGCCCAACCTGCGGGCCATCCGTGACCTGCGGGACGCGGTGGCGGAGGATGACGCCTACGACTGCATCGTGATTGACTGCCCACCCGCGCTGTCCCCAGCCTGCGCGGCGGCCATCGCCGCCTCTACCGACGTGGTCATCCCCATCAAAGTAGACGCTTACTCGGTCCGAGGCATGAATGAGCTGACAGCCCAGATTGACCGCCTGCGGAGCATCTACCCGGACGTGCATGTGGCGGGCTGCCTGCCCACCATGTGGTACCGCTCGGACACGGTGGAGCAGGGGGAGCGGCTGCTCCAGGAGCAGGCCCCGGTACATGTCTTTGCCAGCCACATCCGGCGCAGCCCCAAGGTGGACGAGTCCACCTGGACGGGGGAGCCGGTGGTGAGTTGGTCGCCCCGCTCCGCGGCGGCCCAGGATTACCGGGCCTTCGTGGCAGAGTTCCTGGAAGAGGGGGCGGCAAAGTAATGGCCAAGTTTGATATCACGGCCGCCTTTCAGGCCGCCGTGGGTACCGCCGGAAATGTGTCCAAGTTGGACACATCGCGGGAGGCCATCGAGTACATCAGCCTGGACAAGCTGGAGGCTGACCCGGGCAATTTTTACCGGCTGACCGGTCTGGAGGATTTAGCCGCAAATATTGAGTTGTGTGGCCTCCAGCAGCCTGTCCGGGTGCGGCCGACGGAGGGCGGGCGATATATGATCGTCTCCGGGCACCGGAGACGGGCGGCCCTGGCACTGCTGGCCAAAGAGGATCCGGAGCGGTGGGCGGCGGTGCCCTGCCTTGTGGAGCGGGACGAGGTGTCCCCGGAGCTCCGGGAGCTGCGGCTGATCCTGGCCAACAGCTCCACCCGGGTGCTCTCCCCGGCGGAGGTGTCCAAGCAGGCACAGCGGGTGGAGACGCTGCTGTACCAGCTCAAGGAGCAAGGCTATGCGTTTCCCGGCCGGATGCGGGATCAGGTGGCGGCGGCCTGTAAAGTATCCGCTCCCAAGCTGGCCCGGCTCAAGGTTATCCGGGAGCACCTGATCCCGATTTATTTGGAGCACTTCGACCGAAATGTGCTCTCAGAACAAACTGCTTACGCTTTGGCACGGATGGAGACTGCTCTCCAGGAACGGCTGGCGAACATGCTGCCGAACCTGCCCACCGGGAGCCGGGCGGAAGAACTGCTGGAGTTGGCCAAGGCCGGTACAAACTGGCGGCCTACCTTCTCCTGCCCCGACGGTAGTCCGTGTAAACGGGGAGACGCATTCCTACGGCATGACCTGGACTGTGGCTACGGTGAGCTGTGCAAGGGTGAGACCTGCTGTCTGGATTGTGCACGGGCTAAGGTTAGTTGCTACGCTTGTGAACGCATGTGCTCCAAGGCCAAGGCAGCCCGAAAGGCGCAGAGGGATGAGGAGGCGGCCAAAGAGGCCGAACGCGACGCAAAAATCCAAGAGAACATCCAAAAGAATGTGCAGCTCCGGGCCAAGAGGCTGGCCGCGGCCGCAGATGCCGCTGGGCTGGAAAATGAGGCATCCATCCTCATCTCAGAGTATGGACGGGGCCTGACAGTCGGGAAACTGCGGGATTGGGCCGCAGGCCACTTTGACCAGGATGATAGGCTGTATCCCAGTACCCTTAACGCTAGGGACTTCAGTGACCCGGTCCGGCTGGCCAAGGATCTGGGGTGCTCTACGGACTACCTGCTGGGTGTTACGGACGAGCTGACCGGCCCGCCGGCGGCCTCTACATCCGCAGCGAAGCAGGCCCGGGAAACTGCGCCGGACAGCGGCGATGACGACGGCCCCTGGCATTGGTGGCCAGAGCAGCCGCAGAAGAGCGGCCTGTACTGGTGCATCACGGGCCCTATGTCCCAAGGTGGGAGTCTCTACTGGTGGAGTGCTGAGAAGGAGAGATGGGAGCACGCGGCCATGGCCTTCCCGCTATCGCCGACCGTGACGATCTGGATGCGATGCCCGCAGCTCCCTGAGAGTATGGACTGGGAAAGGCAGGAGGACCCAAATGGCGAAGAATAAGAAAACACACCACCGCCCCGGACCGGGTAAGCCCCGGGGCGCGACCTATGCCCAGGTGCTGGCCCACAAGGCGGCCGTCCGGAAGGGGCTGGAGCAGGCCGCCCGGGACGCAACGGCGCAGGTACAGGCGGATACCCATACCCAGCGGGCCATGTGGCTGATGGTGTGCTCCATCGCCGACGCCTACGGCTTCGGCCCCAAGCAACTGCAAAAGTTTTTCACCGCGCTCCAGGACAACACGGACGAGCTGGAGCGGATGCGGACAGACGTGGACGAGGAATATGCCTTTGAAAAGCTCCGCCAGAAGGCGCAGGCGGTCACCGGCATGGAGGTGCATTACCTCTACGAGCAGGAGGCTCTGCTGGCTGAGATGCAGGCGGCCAAGGAGGGGGTGTCAGCCCATGAGTAAGCGGATAATCCAAACCACACCCAGCGGCGAATGGATGCCGCTGCCAAAAATGCCGGTGGCGTGAGGCCGGGAGCCTATGTCGTTGGACGGTTATGGGCCGGAGACGATAGCCTAGGCCACCGGATACAGCATATCGACCACCGCGATGTACATGAAAGAATTTTTTAAGGCTGGACCATGTGAACGATGCTCATCCAAGAGCATTTGTGATGCGACCGGCGGGACGTGCAGAAGAAAAGAGCGGTGGAAAACTTGCAAGGAGGAACCGAACGGTGGACGATAAGACGCGCGCCCTGCTGGGTGATCACGACGAAACTGGCGCATCTCTCCCTCTTCTCCGGCATCGGGGGCCTTGACCTTGCCGCCCAGTGGGCCGGATTTACCACCGTCGGACAGTGCGAGTGGGCGGATTATCCCACCCGCGTGCTGGAAAAACACTGGCCGGACGTGCCGCGCTGGCGGGACATCCGCACGCTGACGAAGGAGAGTTTCTATGAAAAGACAGGACTGCGAACAGTTGACATTATTTCGGGCGGATTCCCCTGTCAGCCGTTTTCCGTTGCCGGGAAGCGACGAGGCAAGGAGGATGACCGTTACCTCTGGCCTGAAATGCTTAGAGTTATCTCGGATCTCCGGCCCGCTTGGGTTGTTGGCGAGAACGTTGCTGGGATCGTCAATATGGCGCTCGACCAGGTGTGCGCTGACCTGGAAAGCGAGGATTACTCCGTCCAAGCGTTTATTATTCCGGCTTGTGCCGTCGACGCCCCGCACAGGCGCGACAGATGCGCGATTATCGGGTGTAGAGCGCTGGAAAGCAAACATAACGGGAGAGGATGGAGACCCAATTCTCTGGAAAACTCCGATTGCGTCAGATTCGGCAAACAGGGAATTTTATCACAACAGCCGAGGCGAACCAAATTTGAGCGGGATGGTAAAGATGGGGCCAACGCCGATTGCAACGGACTGGAAGAACAGGGGATGCAAGGATTACCGGAAAAACAGGAAGCATCAGTTGCAAACGGAGGTTGGTGGCCAGCTGAACCCGACGTGGGTAGAATATCTTATGGGGTTCCCTCTCGGGTGGACCGACTTAAATGCCTCGGAAACGCCGTAGTGCCCCAGCAGTTTTATCCGATCTTTCGGGCCATAGCGGACATAGAGAGGGGAATTATACATGGATGATATCAAATTAGCCCTTCTAGGCAATAAAGAGGCGGCCAAGCGGCTGACGGATGCGGGGGTGCTACTGCCATGCCCGGGTTGCAGGGGTGAAGACACAAAGCACAGGGCTGTAATGGCATGCGTAATGATTGAATGCCTGTGTGGGTTTATGGCGGCGGGCTACGACTTGGAAGAAGCACGGCAGATATGGAACACCCGCGCGCCGATTCTGAGCGCGGAGGAGATGCTGGAGGGGATGGAATGAACACGCTGATTTTGTACGCTATGGGGATTGCATCGCTGGTAGTCATTATTGCCGGGGCATTTACCGTGGTGGTCATGATTGTGTACTATATCCAAGTCATGTGGTCAAAGATTTCTGCCTGCGCAAAGAACACAATGGAGTATTTGCAAAACAAGCAAGATTTTGAGGTTTACAAAGCCGACGTGCTCCACTGGGATATGGTAAAGCGAGAGAAGGCGCTGAGGTGCCGGGAGTGCGCATATCGGAAAAAGTACATGGACGAGGAGGCCCAGCCATGACGCGGGAAGAAGCGATCAAGTCATTGCAAAACATAATCGAATACTGGACATATAAGCCGACTGAGGTTGAAGCCGCTAAGATGGCAATTGCCGCCCTCCGCCCCGTCAGCCGGGAGCAGGTAGAGCGGGTGTGGCCGGGGTGCGAAGCTTGCAAAGACGCAGGTTTAGCAATTGGAGAGGTTCAGTTTTATGGACCTTTTGAAGGGCCTATTGATGTATCTGGAAATATGCACTACTGCCCCAATTGTGGTCGCCCTATAACCCCAGTGGCGAAGGACAGACAGGGGAAGAGATTGGAGACGCTGAAAGATGAAAAGAGCGATCTATGATGGTGTGCTCCTGCTGGACGAGTCTCTGCCCTATGAGGTGGTCGAGCTGCCTCTGCCGCGTGACTCCCCGGTAGAGCTCCTAGAGCCGGAATCCGGGCCACCCAAGGAGCCCCACGGCCGGAACGCAGCGGAGAAGCGGGAGAGGAGATCCTGGACCGCCTCTATGCCTACCGCAAAAGCGCGGGGCTGGGCTGCTTTGAGCCACTGGCTGAGGCTTGCGGCAAAGGGATTACACCGGATCTGCTCCGCCGCCTCTACAGCGGGGACGAGGTGGTGCCCATCCAGGTGTGGCGTCAGGTCGGCGCCGGCCTGGGCAAGCTGGGTGTGTCCAAGTTGGACACAAATGGGGGATAAGCATGGGAGACTGCGTCCGTATCGAGGAGTACCGGCGCACCTGTGCTAATTGCTACTGGCACAATGACGCCATGGGGGCGTGTAGGCACCCGGGAGGCTGGTGGTGGGATAAGCGGTATCATCACTGCGCCACCTTCCGGTGGCGGGACGGCCCACCGGGGAGAAAGAAAGGAGAAACTCAGCATGAAAAATAAGAACCTGCGGAGATTGCGCTGTCTGGTGACGGCGCAGACCAGGGGCAATCTAGAGCGGCTGGCCCAGATGGACGGGGGCGGCGACGTGGGCCGCATGGTAGACAAGTTGACCCGGGACAAGATGCTGGCCCTCCGCCAGTCTGTCGTCGGGCCATGGGCGGCCCACTATGTGGCCCGGGCTAAGAGGGTGGATTGATGGCAAAGCGGCTCAAGACCATCACGGCGGGGCGCCTGGTGGTCGTTGGGTGCTACACCATCCCAACACCCCGCAGCACAGAGAGGGAAAGGAAAGCACTGCGTGAGATCTCCAGCGCAGCCCAGATGACGATTAACGCCAACCGCTCCTGGCAGCGGCTGGAGCTGTTGCTGGCCGCCAACTTCGGGCGGAGAGATCTCCACGTGGTGCTCACCTATGACGACGAGCACCTTCCGGCCAACCGGCAGGCGGCGGTGCAGCGGGTGCGCAAGATGCTGCCCCAGCTCCGAGCTGTGCGGAAGTCCAGAGGGCAGGAACTCAAGTACATCTATGTGACGGAGCAGCTCAGCTCCGAGGGCGGGCGGCTCCATCACCACATGGTAGTCAATGGTACCGGGGCGGATTTGGATGTGCTCCGATCTCTCTGGCCTTATGGTGAGGTGGAGCTGGAGACCCTGGACACATGGCAGGGCTATGAGGCCCTGGCCAAGTATCTGACCAAGGAACCCAGGGAGCTGGGTAAGCCGGAGGTTGGGGCGCGGAACTGGGCGGCCTCCATTGGGCTGACAAAGCCGAAGGTGGAAAGTGAAATCGTCAAGGATAACCTGACGGTGGCCGCGCCGCCCGGAGCAGTCATCCTCAGCGCGCCGCCACCCGTGCGAAACGAGTTCGGCGAGTTCGTTATGTTGAAATACTATTTACCAATAAAAAAGAAGGAGGAGAAGAAAGGAAGCAGGCCACCGCGCAGGCGGAAAAAAGAATAGCTCGCGCGTCTTTATTCGGTCTGGAAACCAGGGGTAACAAGTCCACGGGGAGGGAGAAAGTGCATGGAAAAGTTGCAAAAGAGAGGCGAGTGTGGTAAACTAATCGTGAAGGACGACCAGACACCACGGCGAAAAATCTCATCGTCTATTGCCGAGATTGCCGGACGGAGACGATGGTGGATATCGAACAGGGCCAGTGCTTTGAGAGCCAGTGCCGATGATCAAGCCCCATACGGGCGGTCGTCGGTGCTGGCTTTTTGTTTTGCCCGGAGGTGATAGCCCGTGGCCATGAAGCCGCTCCGACCTTGCCGGCATCCTGGGTGCCAGAAACTCACCCGTGAGGGCTGGTGTCCCAAGCACAAACCCAAGCGGGCGGAACGCCGGGTGTCCGCTCAGTGGCACGGCTGGTACAACCTGACCGTCTGGACAGACGATCTGCGGCCCAATCAGCTCATGCGGGAACCATGGTGCCGGGAGTGCGCCCGACGGGGCATACGGACCAGGGCCACGGTGGTGGATCACATCCAGCCCCACCGGGGTAACTGGGCCCGCTTTATCGACCGGGACAATTTGCAGAGCCTGTGCAAGTCCTGCCACGATCGCAAAACTGCCCTCGAAATGGCGGCGGAAAAACGGCAAAACCGGGGGCGTTTTTAGCGCCCGGAATCGGCAAGACCGGCGGGATGCTTGGGCGTGCGCAACGGATCTGCCCGCGCACGGCAAGCCGAAGGCTTGCCAGACCCTCCCCCGGCCTGGAAAAGTTTGGGGGAATTGAAGCAAGACCGCACGGCCCCCTCGGCGAGAGATTTTCTCCCCACGGGAAATCCCGAAGCCCGGCGCAGCCCCGCAGGTGGCGAAAGCCGGGAGCAGGCGGGGAGAGAGATGGGGGAAAGCTGGGGGCGAGACGGGCGGCAAAACTGAAAACGAGGAGGTGGCCGGAATGGCTATCGAAACACAGAACGGGTACCCGTCCATCCGCATCACGGCGGGGGAGCGGGGACTGAGAAAGG
>OGUD01001554.1_pt1 | contig 10424 bp, 9 predicted proteins | sample 1573671 | NCBI WGS metagenome assembly OGUD01 (sample SAMEA2582065, study PRJEB24529) | metagenome | biome: Human gut stool | place: China | collected 2011 | reverse complement strand
CAGCTTGGGAAAGTGCCTGCCGTATCGTCCGGCGCAGCTTCGCCTTGTCCGTTTCAAACTTGGTGGGCTTGGTCGGCTGTCCTGCGGCTTCTCTGACAGCGTTCTCTTTATCAAGGGCAAGCTGCCCTTTCTTTGCCGCCCAGTATTCCCGTTCCGTTATCCGTTCCTTGCTGCCGCTTAGGAGGTCGATTTGGTAAAGCCCCTCCCGGTGGCACATCTCCATGACTTCACTCTTGAAATATTCCATAGCGGCGTTGGTGCAGCGGTGCTTGCAGCCCGCCCGTGTGTCGGCTGGTCTGTCCATGTAGGGCAGAAGCGTGACTTCATAAATCCGCAGGGAGTTGATGACGATATGCACATGGATATTGCCGCTGTGGTTATGCCCGTCCGGGTGGGTGCATACAAGGGCTTGGTGTCCGGGGAAATGCTCTTTACAGAACTGCTCGCCCAGCTCCTGCGCCCGGTCTACGGTCAAGCCGTTGTCTGTCCCGTCCCGTGGGTCAAAGCTGATGATATAGTGGTGGCTTTTCACATCTTCCCGTTTTTGGTTTTTCTCATAGCGGAGATTGGCTCGCATACAGGCAACGGCGAAATCCTCGCCCCCGCAGTTAAGGGAAGAAATGCGGTAATCCTCCCTCGGTATCAGCCGCCCGTTTTCATCAAGGGTGGGCTTCATGGTAAACTCGTCATGCTCAAATGTGAGGTAGGCTTCCGCTGCGCCATAGTCGGCATTTTTAGAGCTGATATGTTTGAATGTTGCCAACAGCGTCACCCACTTTCTGCAAGACTTCAAACTTTAGGGCAGCAAGGTCGGAAACCGCCGCCCGTACCTCCCCGGCAAGCTGCGGGTAGGGGCTGTGCCACTCGTTCAGCGTCCGGGCTATCTGGTTTAAGTTGCCGCCGATCCTGCCGTATTCGGCGGTCAGCTTCCCGACAGCGGCAAGCAGCTCGTCATTGACGGGGGAAACGGTTATGATGGGGCGTATGGCTGCCCCGGTTATGGCTTGCCGGATAAACTCGGCTTGGCTCATGTGGTAAGCAGAAAGCCTTTCCGCAAACTCGGCGTATTCTTCCTCGGTCATGCGTGTCTTGACTACCCGGCTGCGGTGCGGTGTGTTGTATCTTTTCATGGTCGGCAGACCTCCTTTCTGTGCGTGGAGTTCTCTCACTAATAGGAGAAAAACGGGGTGTGAAGCGGAACTGTTTTTGAAAAATCCGAAAAAATATTTTGAGGGATTTTTAAGCGGCGCAAGCCGCATAAGCAGGGTTTGGGGAAGGCACTCCCCAACAAGATTCCCGCAGGGGCAAAATGAGCGAAAAGCGAATTTTGGTACTGCGGTAGAATCTTGCTCTAAGAAAACGGCGAAACTCCCCCTTTACTCCTTACTACGCAGAGAAATGCAAATATGGCAAAGTTTTGAAAAACTTTTTGATAAAACTTTTCGACAAAGCTGGAAAATCAGCGCGGTTTTTGGCGCAAAAAAACAGGAAACCTTTTCTGATTTCCTGTCATGGTATGCCGCTGTAACGGGCGGCGGTTATTCTGTTGTCATTCCCCGGAAGCAAACTTGTAGCCCATACCTAAAACGGTTTTTATGTAAATGGGCTTGCGGCTGTCCGGCTCTATTTTTTTCCGCAGGTTGTAAATCACATTTGCAACGCTTGACTGGCAGCTTTCACTTTCCATGTTCCAAACGGCTTCAAATATTTGTGTCCGTGTGAGGACAATGCCGGGGTTGGAAGCAAGATATACAAGGGTACTGTATTCAAGGCGGGTAAGGCTTACTTCCTCCCCGTCTTGAAATACCCGGCGTTGGTTCTGCTTTATTTCCAGTCCCGGAAAAGATAACACGGAAGCGGTTGTGATCTGCATGGGTTCAATCTGTATATAATCAGATATTGCCGATATGATTTTGTCAATCGCTGTTTCCTCTTGTTCGTTAAGTGTCAGCAGTAGTAATTTCCCCATGTTCATTACCTCTTTTATCCGTTGAATTTAAACTATATTTTTCTGTCGTGTTTTTGACAGTAAGCAACAAATATATATGATAGAGAGCGTAATGTCAATTTAATGCCATTAAAAGAGAAAGATGGTCTGTCTAATTATTATCATTTTGTTCATATGCACTTACGCTGCGTTTGGCATTTAGGCAATTCAATATATTGTAAATTTATCTATATCAGCGGGCTAACCTCATTTTCACAAAATAAGCTAAGTTTGTGAAGCGCTCTTGTGCAGGCAACATATAAGAGGTTTTTATCATCTTCATCATGGTAGTTTTGGCTATCTGCATCACAAATTAAGACAGTATCAAATTCTAATCCCTTTGACATATATACTGGTAAGATAAACACGCCTTGTAAATCTGATACGCTCCCATTTTTAATTAATTGAATATCAAGTTTGTGTTTAATTTTATTAAATAGATAGGTTGAATTTTTTTCGGTTTTACAAATTAAGCATATCGACTGAAACCCTTTCTCTTGGCATAATTTTATTTCCTTAACAATTTCATCAATGAAGATTTCGGAATTATCAGCAATATATACTTTTGGGCTATCGCCATTCCGATTAAAACTTTTTATCTGTGAACTTTGTTCAATGAACTTTAAACTAAAATTTAAAATTTCATTCGTACAACGGAAACTTTTATCCAACATAATAAGAGAAGATTTTTTCTTGTTCAATATTTTTTGAATTTGTTCGTAGAAAGAAATATCTTCTTTTTTGGCAAGAGTCTGTTTCATATCTCCTAAAATAGTAAATTTGGCATTAGAAAAAAGCAAATTAAATATTTCATATTGGAGAGGGTAGTAGTCCTGTGCTTCATCAATGACTACCTGCTTAATATTTTTATATTTATTTGTTCCGTATATTTTTAAATACAAATAAGCGATTGCTATTGCGTCATCATAATACAAGCTGTCTGCTTCCAAATTTTCCTTAGTATATTTCCAAATATTTTTTATGTTTTGTGACGGATTGCTATTTTGCAGCAGGCTATAAAAATAGGCTTCATTGCTAAATAATATTTTATATAATTCAACAATGTCAATTTTTATAAATTTCTGTATTTCCTGCTTGATTAGATTTTTTTCTTCTTTATGCCCCCGCCCTTTTCCTGTTCCAAATATTTGTTCTAAAATATAATCTTCTAATTGTTCTAATTTTATGCCTAATGGTGTTTCTGGTCTTCCTAATATCTTGTCTTTTAGAATTTGCCCGCTTACAACGCATTTTCCCTCATAATAAACATCTTCAAATTCTATCCACTGGCGGGGTATATCAATGAGAAATTGGTCTAAAATTTCCCTAAAAAAACTTGACGTTTTAAATTCTATACTATTTCTTGAAATTTCCTTGTATTTTGAATTGACAATCAAGTTTTCTAAAAAATCATTTCTTGACTGAATTTTCCTGCCATTTAATAACTCACTAAGTATATCTTCAAACACGGAAGAAATAACATTATCTTCTCCCAATTCGGGCAATACATTTGAAATATATTGCTCAAATATAGAATTTGGGGAAATAATCATAATGTTATTTGCGGACAGCTTTGTTTGTAAACCTTGATACATAAGATAAGCAGCCCGGTGGAGAGCAATAGAGGTTTTTCCACTTCCCGCTACACCCTGTACCATTAGCAGGTCATTTTCCATATCTCTAATAACCACGTCCTGTTCATGCTGAATTGTTTCAACAATAGCTTTCATTTTAGCAGTAGTGTTTTGTGACAGTAATTGCCTTAAAAATTCATCAACAATCTGAACATCTGAATCAAAAAAATATTCCAGTATTCCGTTTTTTATTTCATATTGGCGTTTCAAATTGAGTTCACCTGTTACTCGTCCACATGGAGCGTCATAAAACGCTTCGCCTGTCATAAAACGATAGAAAACACTGGCAATCGGCGATCTCCAATCATAAACATACATCTCTTGATAGCTGTTTTTTCGTAGAGAAGAACGTCCAATGTATATTTTTTCAAATTCGTCCTCATCATCAAATTTAAAATCAATTCGGGCAAAATAGGGCGATTTTATCATCTTTTCTAACAGAAGTATTTTATGTTCTTCTTCTTCATAATCTATAATTTTGTCTGTAACAGGATTGATATATTGGCTTAATTCAACAAGTGCCTCGAAACCGTCTGATGTGTACAGTGATGTAATGCCGTGTTCTGTATTTTCACGCACATCTTTTTTGGCTTCGATAATTTCTGATTTCTTTTTGTCTGCCGCTTCTTTTGCCTGCTTTAATTGTTCCTCGGCTAAAGAGATTGTTTGTGCTAATCTTTTTTCTTCAAACGCTTTTTCTGTCTGATTATTCCCCATAATGATTATGACCTCCTTGAAAAATGAAAGAAAGTTTTACTGAAACATTGCTAGGCTAGTTTAGCATGTGTCAGCTTATATAAACAGTCTTGTATTTATAAAATTTGTATGGTATTATTATAGTGGGAAGAAGTATGTTAGATATTTGATTTCTGCAAGCATATCAATTCTAATACGGACGTGTAATTTAAGCAATAAACAAATTGGGACAAAGCAGTTATACCGCTATGTCCCAATTTGCTATTACTCCATATCTTCAGCAGACAGAAACACAAGCCCGACAAATTCTTCCTCAATCAGTTTCTTCAACTTTTCCACTGTGCTCTATGCAGGCTCCCGTATCTCCATTCCAACCTATAATCTCTTTCTGTAAAAGCAAATCTTGTTCTGTGAAAAAATGAGTTGGATTCCGTAGTAGTCGGCATTGTGCGTAATGTGTATAACTGACTGTATCATGGAATTGTGGGTAACTCTGTTTGCAGGACGTGGGAAAGCTGCACTTTAGCTTTTCCATGTGCTGTGAATAGAGTTATCCATGATTCCATAGCCTGTTATGCACATTTCCACAATGTTTGTCTTTTGGTCGTTGGTTCGGAAAAGAAAAGCCCTGTATGTTATTATATACAGAGCCATTCTAATCTTTTTTTATCCACTACATAGAGCGTTTCCTTTCTGCAAAATTCATTTTACAGAGTGATACCCGCCTTTTTTGCAAAGTAGTCTTTTCTCCCGGTAAGCTCTGACTGTTTTTCCTTTGGAAGATTGTTGAATAAATCATCATAAAGAACATCAGCTAACTGCATTTCTCTCGCAAGCAAAAATACATTTAGACTAAGCCATTCCTCCCAAAGCCCCTCAAATAAGCTGTTACTGTCTGTATAGGTGTCAAGCTCCTCAAAGCCATGTGACGCTGTATAGCATTGCAGTTTAACAAAGCCATACCTACCAACATCAACCAACAAAATATCTTCGTCCTCTATTTCGTACAGTTCCTCAAACACATCAATCACTTTGCGACACTTTTCCCGTTCTTCCTCTGTGATATATACTGTTTTTTCCATGCTCAATTACCTCTATCCTTTCAAATTGTGGAATACTGTTTTCAGTTTTCTTCTACTTCTGAACCACATATTTGAAATGCCATATATGCCATTTTATACGGAATAGAGGTTGGCTGTCTGCATTTATCAGTGTGTTACTTTATGGCACATGAGCATTTATCTAAGTATTGTTTTCTTTCAATCAGTTTCATAGAAAATCACCTCGCTAGTTTATTATATCGCACTCGATTCCCAATATCAATAGAATTTCAATTTTGGGAAGTGTGATTTAAAAAATGTTCAGAATTAACAATAAAATTCAGGGATTAGCGATTTCGTTAATTCTGATCGTTAATCCGTAATTTATTATTTGCACCTATGAGCAAATTCATAATATATATCTTTAATTACAAACGTGAATAGTTTATAATAATATAAATTTCACAGAAAGGCGGCGGTGCTATGGCTGAAAAAGAAAGGCGTGTCTTTGCCGGTTATTACAAGCGGTATGACGGCAAACACATCTGCGTTGTTACAACGGCAAAGGATTATGAAAGCCAGGAGGACACCGTCATTTTTTATTACGTTACCTATTCCGGCAAGAACGAATATGTAACAATGCCCTTGAAAGATTTTAATGCAAAGGTCAAGCTGGGCGGAAAGACGGTGCGGCTCTTTACCCGGCAAACGCAAATACACACTCCCGATTGGGTATGGCTCAATTTACGGGATGACGGCTTTGAGGGTATCCGCCGCATACATCAACCGAAGGTACATTACGATGATTACTTTGGCCGCAGTTATACAGACACTTATCAATTTTGGTAGGTGCCTTTTTTTATGCCCTGTGGCGGCAACGGGTTTTAGGGATTTTCCCTAACGAGTACCTTTTTGATCCGAAAGGAGTAAAAACGGTCTGCTCGCTAAGCTAAGTTTTTACATTGCAAATACAATTAAATATTTTTAAGGATAAAGTCTTTTGTTTTTTGAACTTTCAAGAAACGAGGGGCGTTTCTTTTTTTGCAAATTTTTTCGTCAAATACCCTGACTTTTTGTGTTCCCAGTTCAAACAAGTGAAGGGGTAAAAATATTTTTCAAAAAACTTTTCATCAAATAGGCAATTTTGGGTGTCCAAAACACACCCCTTTGTCCAAATGAGTGAAGGGATAAAAAAATTTCATAATTTTTTGAAAAAAACGACTGATTTGGGTGTGCAAATCAATACCCTTTGTGCAAATGTGAAGGGAGTTTTTAGAATGCCAAGATTATCTAAGAAAGCAAAACGAGAATGGAATTTTTTCATAAGTTCCAAAACGGGCAGACGAACCTACAATGACCTCTGTCGTAAGTGCAGTAATACTTGCAAGCAAAGCTTTAGGGCAGTTGTTGTTTCTTGTCCTAAATACCGTTCAAAAAGAAGTAGCAAAAATATACCGAACAGCAACAAATTTAATAATTCAAGTTAATACGGAGAATTACACCCGATGAAATTTTAAGAGCCATAAAAAAAGAAAAATCGAAGATTTACGCACCTTTTTCATACAGAAAATCAAGGTGCTGCAACTAGTAAAACAAAGTCGAAACCAATCGGGAAGTCAGCCTTATAAATATATAAATAAGTATATATTCTTACTTCCCGAAAAAAGAGATTAATAAAGTGAGGGATTTATATGACTGCAAACAAAGTATATACCCGTGAAGAAATGCGGGAAGAACGAATACACACTGCCGATTACCATTTTATTGATAAAGCCGGTGAGTACACAGCAACGCTGATCATGAAAGCCGAAGCAAGTTCTGGAATGCTGCGGTTGTTCTTTCGGCTGAACGATGGAAGAAAAATAATCACGCCTGTGTTTTGGTGGCAAAAATATTTAGGATTTTACGAAACCGATAATGGTACAAAAGTAAAACTCATATACAAGGAAAATCCGAAAGGCATATTTCTGTATGCAGTAGAAATTTTAGATTAAGGAGGAAATCAGAATGCGCGAGATGATTAGAAGAATTGAAATAAATTTGCTTGTTCCATTTGAAAATCATCCATTTAAGGAAAGAAACGGCATTGAGCAAGAAGAATTACTTGAAAGCATAAAAGAAAATGGATTGCTTGAACCGATAACCGTGCGTCCTCAGTCGGTCATTTTTTGCGGACAGTTCATACATGCTATCCTTTTCTGTTCTCTGCTCCTGCGTTTGCTCTCGTTTGATTTCTCCCTCCGTATCTTCTTGGCACAAGCAGGACAATACCTTGATGCACCAGAGCCCGGGACATATTCAACGCCGCACACCGTACAATTTTTAGCGGGCATTGCTGCCCACCGTTTTGTAGGTATGATATGTAATTCATCGACAAAGCCGATGAATTTATAGTAAATCTTGATTTCCTGCTTCACTGTTCCGTCTGCCATCTTCTCACGCTCCGAAACAAGTATCTTGTCTATGAGTGCGTTTATAACTGTTGCATCCAGTTCTTTTAAGCCTTGATAATTTCGGATAAGGGCGAGGAAGTCACGGATTCCCCGTGATTTCTCGTAGCTTTCATTAAGAGTTTCCGTCACCTCTTTCAGCCTTGCTTCAATTTCAAGCTGCTCTTTCTGGTATTTCCCCGACATCATCTCAAAATTCCGCTCGGTAATACGCTCCATGACCTTATCCTCGTAGAGAGAGGAAAACAGCCTGTCCAGTTCCGCAAGGCGTTTGTTCAGCTTCTTACGTTCTTTCTCTAATGCTTTCGCCCTGCTCTGGTCTGTTTCCGTGAGCCGCTTTTCTATGGCCCTGACCGCCTTTTCATCATTCACTGCCATATCCGCAAAACAGTTGATGTCGGCAAGAACGGCATTGAATAAATCCCTTGCTTCTATATTGTGGGCACTACACTCGCTTCTTCCGTTTCTTGCATAATTATTACATGAATACTGTACACAGTCGATAATCTCTGGGCGTTTCCTCCTGTGTACGTTCATTGCCCGCAGAGCACATCCGCAGTCCACACACTTGATAACGCCTGCAAAAATATTTACAAATCCTCCCTTGTTCTGTGGAAGCCTACGACTTGTAATAAGCTGTTGGACAATATCAAATTCCTCCTGCGTGACTATTCCCTCATGGGTATTGGGTATCACTTCCCATTCTTCGGGCAGCTTAGAGGGGCGTTTCTTGCTTTTCATATTGGCGGCAATCCGTTTGTAGCCTACAAGATTTCCCGCATATATCGGGCTTCTTAAAATGCTCCTCACGCTGTTCCCACTCCAAATATAGCGTTTGTCCTCGTTCCCCTCAAAATGACGTTCAAAGCCTGTTTCGCCACGCTCCGCCGCATAAGCGGCAGGGCGTAGGATATGCTGTTTATTAAGATGTCTGCAAATTTTGGCAACTCCATTCCCTTTTAATGCAAGGTCGAATATCTCTTTTACAACATGTGCCACTTTATCATCTATCAGCAGATGGTTGTGGTCGGCAGGGTCTTTGATATAGCCATAAGGGGCGGTAGTTCCCATGAATTTCCCCTGTTGAAACCTCGCCCGATATGCCGATTTTATCTTAACAGATATGTCAGCGGCATACATTTCGTTTAAAATGTTGCGGAAAGGCGTGATGTCCATAGCAGATTTATTCAAGGTATCTACGCCGTCATTGACCGCTATATACCTCACGTTATGCTCTGGGAAGAAAACTTCCAGATATAACCCACAATCAAGATAGTTTCTCCCCAGACGGGATAAATCTTTCGTAATCACGCAGTTTATCAGACCGCTTTCAATGTCTTTTATCATATTCTGGAAACTTGGTCTTTGGAAATTTGTACCAGAATAACCATCGTCCACATACGTTTTTGCTATGTGCCATCCCTGCTTTTTCACATAATCCGTGAGGATGGATTTCTGTGTCGCAATGCTCGCACTCTCGTTATCCGTACCATCGTCTTTAGATAAGCGGCAATAAATGCCGACTAAATAGATTTTCTTTTCTTCTTTGATTCCTGCCATACTGTAAAACCTCCGTATCTGTCCTATCTGTTTTCATGTCCCATTGCGTACATTCTAAGCGGACAGCCCCTCATTGTCGAAGGTGTCGCCCTCGGCAATCTTCTTCCGAATATCCTCGGAAATAATCGGGATAAACGCTTCTGTGACTGTCTGCGTGCCGACATATTCACGGCTGATTATCATCTGAACTGGTGCTTTCGGCACGATACGCTTTCTCTTTTTATCTGCTTTCTTATCCTCGCCCATACTTAAATCTTCCTTTCCAGACAGGGCAGGGAAGAGTTTGGAAATGTCCCCGCCCTGCCAATCAGATACCATTAATCCTCGCTGTTTAATTCTTTCTGTAATGCTTTAAGGAGTGCCGCCGCTTCATCAGCGTTCAGCGTGATTCCCTTGCCGCACTTTTCACGGTTCGGGGAAAAGCTGCGGATGTCATACTTCGGCTCTTTCCCATTCCATGAAATGAGATTGATTTCCTTTGTGTAGCCACTGTCGCCCGTAGACAATACTGCGATTTCCTTTACGATTTCATACTGGATTTCTCTCATTCTCCATACCTCAACTCTCTGTATTTACTTCCCGAAAAAAGAAGATTAGCGGCTGTCACGGTTGCGTTTCCTCTGCAACTCACGCTCCAAAAGTTTGATGATGGTTTCCTCCATCTGCTTCGGCGTTGTGTTCTTCGGAAAGTATTTTTTCAGCTTGCTTGTGTTGATTTTCAAGGTTTCTTTCTGGTTGCCCTTTTCCTCCGTCATAATCGCAAATATCGTATCCATGTCAAGCCGCCCGCTCTGGCTTAACTGTTTCATCCGCTGTGCCTGTGAGAGTGAGGGCGTTGCTTCTTCGCTCTCCATCGTGGCAAAGAGGTTTTCCTGCTCGTCTTTCTTCAAGAAGGACAGTTCCACCGCAGGCGTGAGGGCGATTTTCCCCTCGTCCACCATCTGCAAAATCGGCGGTATCAGTTCCGTCAGGCGGATAAAACGCTGCACGGTCATCCTGCCCACGCCGAAGCCCTGTGCCACCTTGTCGTCCGTCCGCAACTTCGTCACAACTTGTG
>OGUD01001550.1_pt1 | contig 10476 bp, 7 predicted proteins | sample 1573671 | NCBI WGS metagenome assembly OGUD01 (sample SAMEA2582065, study PRJEB24529) | metagenome | biome: Human gut stool | place: China | collected 2011 | reverse complement strand
GATGCTGGGAACACATAAATCAAAGAAATCTTCAAAAGATCGCAGCTTAAAGAAAGTGAACAGATTTGTATAGTGATGAACAAAAAAAGAGGTGCATCGTGCATTACGACACACCTCCAAGCAGAAAAAGAAGTGCCAAACAATCCCTATCTATTGGTAAAAATAAGACAACAAAAATGAGGTATATAGATATGTACAATACCTATATATAAGTAAATACTAGATAATTTAAATAAAAAAAGAAAAGAAACCCTACTTCAGCCAACTCGCCAACGCACGTTCCGTTACCTCCCACAACTGCTCTTTCTGTACATGATTCGTGTATTTATCAGACAAGTTTTTCCGGTGGTTATTGACATACAGTTGTCCTGTCACACCGGCTTCCTTTTCGTCCAACAGTAAACCGATTGCCGTAGAAGCCCCTTTCTTGGGTTTACGGATAAAAGGACGGAAAAAAATATCCGTCAACGGATCGAACCACTTGTGCATAGTGATGATATCAGTAGAAACAATTCCCGGATCGGCAGCATTGACGCTAATCCCCTTCTCTCGAAGTTGCTCGGAAAGTTCGAAAGTAAACAATAATAAAGCCAGCTTCGTGTTACTGTAAACAGGAATCCTCCAAAACGTTCCCGTTTTCCCTCTATGAAAGAAATCCGGGAAGTCGAGCTTGCCGATTGCGTATGTACAGGAAACCATATTTACGATACGCGCTCCACGCACCATCAGCGGAATTAATTTCCGGGTAAGCAGATAAGGTCCCATGTAGTTCACACTTACCGTTCGTTCGAATCCTTCGGAAGTAGTATGAAAACCTGTCTCCATCGTTCCGGCATTATTCATCAACAAAGAGATGGGAAGATTCCTTTCTAAGATCTGACTGGCAAAAGCAACTACGGATTGCATGGAAGATAAGTCAATAGCCATAACCTCCAAATCCGGGTTTCCGGTTTCCTTGCTCAAACGTTCACGAACAACCTCCGCTTTCTTCGGATGATAACAAGCCATTATGATTCGATAACCGGCTTTGGCTACGGCACGTGTTATTTCTGTTCCCATTCCTCCGTCCGCACCGGTGATGATTGCCCATTTCATTTCACTCATTTTTTCTCCAGTTTATCAATCTCCTTTTGTAAAGAGGAAGGTAATTGTTCTTTCAAATGTTGATGACAAGCCATTTCTATCGTATACATACGTCCTATGCAATAATTACTGTGTCCACAGTTGCAACGTGCTTGTTCCTCCTGTTTCATCCGGTTCACGAATCCCGGTTCGTTGAGTAACGCTCTCGCCATCTGCACGGCATCAAAACCGGAATCGAGCACTTCATCTATTTTCTGACGGGAAACAAGACCACCGACATAAATCAACGGCGCATCCGGAAGAGCCGCACGGAATTTCAGTGCATCTTCAAGGAAATAGGCCTCTTTGAAGGGTACAGAGGGTATCATCCATTTGCCAAACATACGGACTCCGTATTTCAGCCACCAACAATTCATATAGTAAGACATCGAACGAATCGGCATGGCACCTCTCATTACATACATCGGCGCTTTGCTGACAAAACCACCACTCAACACCAATCCATGAGCGCCAAGTTCCAACAGTCGTTTGGCCACTTGTATGGATTCGTCTATCTCCATTCCTCCTTTTAAGCCGTCGCGCATATTCATTTTTACGAAAACTGCCATATCACTGCCTGCCGCTTTCATCACTTCTTCCATCACCATATCCATAAAACGCATCCGGTTTTCGAGCGAACCGCCATATTCATCTTTCCGATGATTGGTGTAGGGAGACAGGAATTGACTAATCAAATAGCCGTGCCCCGCATGTACTTCAACGGCGTCAAATCCGGCTTTCCTCGCCAGATTGACTGCATTTCCATACGCTTTCGCCATTTCCGGCAGCTCCTCTTTTTCCATTCCACGCACAAACGTAGGAGAATAGAGGTTGAAGCCTGAAGATGCGGATATAGGAGTGACACCACATATATTTTTATGGGACATATTTCCACAATGCCCGATTTGTATACCTACTGCGGCACCTTCATCGTGCACGGCTTTTGTCAGTTCGTGTAAACGGGGAATAATGGACGGACGCAACCACAACTGACGGTCGAAAGAAAGTCCGCTTTGTGTCACGGCAGCATAAGCCACTGTTGTCATACCCACTCCCCCCGCAGCTACCGACCGATGGTAATCCAGCAACATCTGCGTGGGAGTATTCTCCGGACACATGCTCTCAAAAGCTGCCGAACGGATCGTTCGATTCCGCAGCGTCAAAGGGCCAAAGGTGACCGGGCTAAAAAGTTTAGATTCCATAGTAGTTGATATTTTATTTAAGTCATACGTAAGTCATGATAAAAAACGCCCCTAATAAAGGAAAGGGAACACTCGTTTCCGTTCTCCCACTGCGTCTCCGAATTCTTCGCGGTAACGGCACCAAATAGCGTTGGCACGGGGAACAAGGTTAGCAATCGTCCACCAAAGGAAGACCAGACCGGAAAGTGAACAAGTGAGTATCGCCCAACCTGCCCATTCTACTATCTCACCGAAATAGTTGGCGGAAGTGACATAACGGTACATTCCTTTTTGAGGCAGATAATGCCGGGTGTCTCCCGGTTTGCGCAAATGACGGATGATATAATCCGACTGCCAGTTCAACAGCATACCTGCGAAAAAGAGCAGTGTACCGATAATAAACCACGGTGAAGTGAACCAACCGGCTTGATACATCGTTTCGGGAGCAAGATAGAAAATCCATTTTCCTTGCATATAACCATTCAGCAGATTAAAAAGAACTCCCATCGACATGATTGCCAGCGGCATCTTACTTTTTCCTTTCAATAGCAAAGGGAAGATGAAAGCACGCTGAAAATAGTGAATTTGAAAGAAGAGGAAGAAAGTGAAAATCACCGGCTCGAACCGACGTTCGGAATAGATCCACATCACACACATCACCACGAAAACCGGAGCTTCCATCAATATCCAGGCTAGTTTATTGGAGATAGCTACTCCCCACGATGCTGTGCGGAAAATACCATATCCGGCTTTCACAAAGTAAAGGGCGATAAAAACAAACAAAGCAATCAGGCTCATCACCCCCAGAAACAGATTAAAAGTATCTATACTCATACCGATCTATTTTGTAACACGCAAAAATAACAAAAATGAGATAAACGACGATACAAAAAATAGAAAGAATCTGAAGTACATTCTTTTACGAACATAAAAAAGGAGAAAATATAAAATTTCCCGGATGCGCGTCTGAAATGATCGGGCACACATCCGGGATTACTTATCTATTTAATAAAAGGATTTGTTCTTATCAGCGTTTCTTAATTGGGATATAAGCCAAATCATCAAGTACATTTTTATAAGCCGGGCGGATAATCCGTTTACCGTCGAAGGTTAATTCTTCATTGCGGTGTGCACACCAGCCTACGATACGTGCCATGGCAAACAGTGGAGTGAAGATTTCCTGCGGCAAACCGATCATTTCATACACGAAGCCCGAATAGAAATCGATATTGCTGGACACTGTCTTTCCGTTGTTTTTAACCCGTCCGAAAGTAGCGATGGCACGTTCTTCCAACAGTTCGAGGAAAGCAAATTCGCTTTCTCTGCCTTTTTCACGGGCAAGGTCGCGAGCCAGTTCTTTCAATAGAAGAGCACGAGGGTCGGAGATGGTATAAACGGCATGTCCGATACCATAGATCAGTCCGGTTTTGTTATACACTTCTTTGTTCAACATTCGGGTGTAGTAAGTATCTATCTCATCTACACTTGTCCAGTCTTTGATATTTTCCTTCAGGTGCTGGAACATGTCGGCAACCTGAATATTGGCACCTCCGTGAAGCGGACCTTTCAGCGAACCGATACCAGCGGCGATGGCCGAATAAGTATCTGTTCCGGTAGAAGAAGTAACGCGAACGGTGAAAGTAGAGTTATTACCACCACCGTGCTCTGCCTGAAGAATCAATAACAAATCGAGGGTGCGTGCATCCAGTTCGGTATAGTCTTTTTTCAGCATATACAGGAAATTCTCGGCAATAGAGAGCTTTTCCTGCGGATGGCGGATATGCAGAGAACGTCCGAAAGTAGCATGACGAAGCATATTATAAGCATAAGCGATGATAGTGGGGAACTTTGAAATCAGTTCAATACTCTGACGCATCAGGTTATCCCGGGAGGTATCATCCGCATTTGCGTCAAAACGATACATTTCCAATACACTGCGTGAAAGAATATTCATGATGTTGTTTCCTTCCAACTCGATGATGTTCATTTTCGTTTTCTGTTCCAACGGCATATTGTCGTTAATCAACTCACGGAAAGAAAGCAATTCTTCTTTATCCGGCAGACGTCCGGAAAGCAATAGGTAAGCCACTTCTTCGAAGCCAAAGCGTTTCTCTTTGATTATAGCGTGAGAAATATCTTCTACATCATAACCGCGATAGAACAGTTTTCCCGGTATGGGTTTCAACCCACCCCCCGGAACACGTTCATATCCTACTACATTACCGATTCTGGTTAAACCTACCAATACACCTGTGCCATCTTCATTACGTAATCCGCGCTTCACATCAAACTTGGAGAACAATTCTGTATCAATCCGGGTAGCTTCCTTCATTTCCTCGGAAAGCTTGTAAATCAAGTACTCTTTTTTCATCTTTCTTCGTTTTTTATTCGTTACTTTTGTTTTTCAATTCTTTCCACGATCTCACGAGTGAAAGCGGAAGTAGAGAGGGAGGTTCCATTCGGCATAAAACGGGCTAAATCGTGTGTAGCGCGAGCGTCCAGGAAGCTTTGTTCCAAGGCTTTCTCTATCAGAGCAGCCGCTTCTTTCCAGTCAAAATATTCGAGCATCATTACTGCCGAAAGGATAATAGAACAAGGGTTCACCACATCTTTTCCCGCAATATTGGGAGCTGATCCATGAGTCGCTTCAAAGATGGCATGACCTGTCTGGTAGTTGATATTTGCTCCCGGAGCGATGCCGATACCGCCTACCATGGCCGCCAGTTGGTCGGAAACATAGTCTCCGTTGAGGTTTAAGGTGGCTATCACGGAATATTCTTCGGGAATCAGGAGTGTATTTTGTAAGAAAGCATCCGCAATGCAATCTTTTATCACCAGTCTGCCATCTGCCAAGGCATCGCCAAATTCACGTTGCGCCAGTTCGTAGCCCCATTTTTTGAAACCACCTTCGGTAAACTTCATGATATTCCCTTTATGCACCAGTGTTACGGAAGGCAAATGATGGTCGAGCGCATACTGGCAGGCAGCACGCACAAGACGCTCCGTGCCCTCACATGATACAGGTTTCACACCGAAAGAAGAGGTTTCCGGGAAACGGACTTTTGTCACGCCCATTTCGTCTTTCAAGAATTGATAGAACTTTTCAGCCTCCGGAGTTCCGGCTTCCCATTCGATACCTGCATAAATATCTTCCGTATTTTCACGGAACACACACATGTTCACTTTCTCCGGTGATTTGACAGGCGACTGTACTCCCTGATACCAACGAACCGGACGAAGACAGACGTATAAATCAAGTGTCTGACGCAGTGCTACGTTCAACGAACGGATTCCACCTCCGACAGGAGTTGTCAACGGACCTTTGATTCCTACCAGGTATTCCTGAAAGGTTTCCATTGTTTCATCCGGCAACCAGGAACCAGTCGCGTTGAAGGCACGTTCTCCCGCCAACACTTCTTTCCATTCGATCCGACGTTTGCCGCCGTATGCTTTCTGGATAGCTGCGTCCACTACGGCTTGCATGGCAGGAGTCACTTCGGCTCCTACTCCATCGCCGGTAATATAAGGTACGGTAGGCACATCGGGTACCAACAGCGTACCATCTGTTTGCATGGTTATTTTGCTCATTTTTTATCTTGCATTTAAGGCAGAACCGGCACGGAACCAAGCTATCTGCTGTTCATTATAGGTATGTTGCACTTCAAAACTTTCTTTCGTTCCGTCTTCGTGATGAAGAATAATCGTCAGATTGCGCCCCGGTGCGAAATGGACTAAGCCTGATACGGACAGAAGATCGTGTTCCCGAATTTTATCATAGTCTGCTTTATCTACAAAAGTAAGAGCAAGCATTCCTTGTTTTTTCAGATTTGTTTCGTGGATACGGGCAAAACTCTTAGCCAAAATGACACGTACATTGAGGAAGCGTGGTTCCATGGCTGCATGTTCACGGCTGGAACCTTCTCCATAATTCTCTTCGGCAACAACAATAGACGGAATACCTTCGGATTTATACATCTTTGCCGTACCGGAAACTGTTCCATAAGTATTTGTCGAACGATTCCAAACACGGTTCGTTTCACCATTGAAAGCATTGACAGCTCCCATCAGCATATTGTCGGAAATATTCTCCAAATGTCCCCGGAAGCGGAGCCATGGACCTGCCATAGAGATATGGTCGGTAGTACATTTTCCCTGTGCTTTAATCAATAAAGGCATGTTCAGCAAGTCCTGTCCGTCCCATGCCGGGAAAGGAGTCAGAAGCTGGAGACGTTGGGAATCCGGTTTTACCCTGATTTCCGTTTTTGCTCCGTGCGGGGCAATATACCCTTCATTTCCCTGTTCAAAACCTTTCAAAGGAAGTTCATCTCCTACAGGCTCGGAGAGTTTCACTTTTTCTCCGTTATGATTCACCAGTCTGTCTTTCAACGGGTTGAAACAGAGATCACCGGCTATTGTTAACGCCATCGTTAGTTCCGGAGAAGCTACAAACGCGTATGTGTTGGGATTACCGTCAGCGCGTTTGGCAAAATTACGATTGAAAGAGGTGACGATTGAGTTTTTTCGTGTCGGATCGTCCGTCTGACGTTTCCACTGACCGATACAAGGTCCACAGGCATTTGCCATAATCGTGGCTCCCAGCCGTTCAAAAGCTTCAATCATACCGTCTCTTTCAGCAGTAGCCCGGATTTGCTCCGAACCCGGATTGACGATCAGCGGAGAAGCGACGCTCAAATTCTTTTCTGTCACCTGCTTTGCCAGAGAAGCTGCACGGCTCAAATCCTGATAAGAAGAATTGGTACATGAACCTATCAAGCCCACCTCCATTTTACGGGGGTAGCCGTTCAATAACACTTTTTCTGCAAATTCAGAGATAGGAGTAGCGGCATCCGGTGTAAACGGCCCGTTTATATAAGGTTCGAGTTCTGACAAATCTATTTCAATCACACGGTCGTAATAGTTGGATGGTTCGTCGGTCACAATGTCGTCTGCACGAAGGTCTGCACCAACAGATTCAGCCCAATCGACTACACAATCTCTTCCGGTAGCTCTCAAATAAGTAGCCATGCGTCCGTCAAACGGGAATAAAGAGGTAGTAGCTCCAACTTCGGCACCCATATTGCAAATGGTAGCTTTCCCGGTAGCAGAAAGGGATTCGGTTCCGGGACCAAAATATTCGATAATAGCATTCGTTCCTCCTTTTACGGTAAGGATGCCGGCCAGTTTCAGAATCACATCTTTCGGAGAGGTCCAACCGCTTAGTTTTCCGGTCAGACGGACACCGATAATCTTCGGCATTTTCAGCTCCCATTCCATTCCTGTCATCACATCCACGGCATCCGCGCCACCGACACCGATAGCCACCATGCCCAGTCCGCCTGCATTAGGCGTATGAGAGTCTGTTCCCACCATCATACCGCCAGGGAAAGCATAGTTTTCGAGCACTACCTGATGGATAATTCCTGCTCCCGGTTTCCAGAAGCCGATGCCATAACGGGAAGATACATCACGGAGGAAGTCGTATACTTCTTCATTGGTTAGTCTTGCCGTAGCAATATCCGCCTTTGCACCTTTATACGCCTGTATCAAGTGATCGCAATGCACTGTCGAAGGCACAGCCACCTGATCCTTACCTGCATTCATAAATTGAAGCAAAGCCATCTGCGCAGTTGCATCCTGCATAGCCACACGGTCGGGACGGAAATTCACATAATCCTCCCCCCGTTTGTAATCTTTCAAATCGGCTACATCATACAGATGAGCATACAAAATCTTCTCGGCCAACGTCAAAGGGCGTTTCAGTATAGCCCGTACGTGTTCTACCTTTCCTTTATAAGCAGCGTAGAAAGCTTCTAACATAGTCACATCATATACCATATTGCTTTTTGTTTTTTTAGTCTATCTATTAAAATAACGAACGACGTTCGAGTAATGTTTAACAAAATGAAATATTTTTTCTACCCGGAACGAAGATTTGTTACCTTTGCGCCTATTATGAGTAATAATCCGAAAAGTCCCATTATAGACCTTCAGCAACAGCAACTCCTCCTGCGGATGGAGTATGAATATGAGAAGGAAGAATTTAAGCGGCAGACCGAAACAATGGGCGTTGCCCGTAAAGTGAAGCGCGGTCTCTGCTGGTATCCTGTCTCTCTTGGCCGAAGTTACTACAATTCGCTGAATCAGCTTGTAATAGATATTACACGGACCGAAAATAAAGAAATAGAGCATTCCTTTGAGTTCGGCCGTCCTGTTTGCTTTTTCCACCAGTCATTCGAAGGAAAAGTGAAGTATATGGATTTCATCGCTACCGTCAGCTTTGCCGACGAAGAACGAATGGTCGTTGTACTCCCCGGAGCGGGAGCTTTAGCGGAACTGCAAACTGACGGTATACTGGGGGTACAACTTTATTTTGACGAAACATCGTACCGGGCCATGTTCGAGGCACTGGAAGACACGATACGTGCCAAGGACAACCGCCTGGCGGAACTGCGCGACATTTTGCTGGGTACCCAAAAGCCGGGATTCCGCGAATTATATCCTGTCCGCTTTCCATGGCTGAACAGTACACAGGAAACAGCTGTTAACAAGGTGCTCTGTACGCGTGACGTATCTATTGTTCACGGTCCTCCGGGAACCGGAAAGACAACGACTCTTGTCGAAGCGATTTACGAAACATTGCATCGGGAACCACAAGTGCTTGTTTGTGCGCAAAGCAACACGGCTGTCGACTGGATTTGTGAGAAACTGGTAGATCGGGGAGTCCCCGTGCTCCGCATTGGAAATCCAACCCGGGTCAACGACAAAATGCTTTCATCCACCTACGAACGCCGGTTTGAAAGTCATCCTGCCTATCCGGAGCTTTGGGGAATCCGTAAATCTATCCGCGAAATGGGTAGCCGGATGCGCCGGGGTAGTTATTCTGAACGGGAAGGAATGCGTAATCGCATGAGTCGTCTCCGCGACCGTGCCACGGAGTTGGAAATACAAATCAATGCCGATCTTTTCGACAGTGCCCGCGTGATTGCTTCTACCCTAGTCAGCAGCAACCACCGCCTGCTCAACGGACGTCGTTTTTCGACTTTATTCATCGACGAAGCTGCACAAGCCCTCGAAGCTGCCTGCTGGATTGCCATCCGTAAGGCAGACCGTGTCATCCTTGCAGGAGATCATTGCCAGCTTCCGCCGACTATCAAATGTATAGAAGCCGCTCGTGGAGGACTGGATCACACGTTAATGGAAAAAGTGGTTCAGCTAAAGCCTTCTGCTGTCTCTTTACTAAAAGTACAGTACAGAATGCACGAGGCCATCATGCAGTTTCCTTCCGACTGGTTCTACCACGGAGAATTGGAAGCCGCCCCGGAAGTACGCTACCGAGGTATTCTTGACTTTGACACTCCTATGAACTGGATTGATACTTCAGAAATGGACTTTCACGAAGATTTTGTAGGCGAGAGCTTCGGACGCATCAACAAGCAGGAAGCCAATCTATTACTACAGGAACTGGAAGCATATATCGAACGTATCGGCAAAGAACGGATACTGGATGAAAGAATTGATTTCGGTCTGATTTCGCCATACAAGGCACAAGTGCAATATTTGAGAGGAAAAATAAAAGGAAGCAGCTTTTTACGTCCTTTCCGCAGCCTCATCACCGTGAATACGGTAGACGGCTTTCAGGGACAGGAACGGGATGTCGTATTTATCAGCCTTGTCCGGGCGAATGAGGACGGACAGATCGGTTTTCTGAATGATTTAAGACGAATGAACGTAGCCATTACCCGCGCCCGGATGAAACTTGTGATTTTGGGAGATGCAACCACTCTTACCAAGCATGCGTTCTACCGGAAACTGATACAGTATATCCGGCAGGAAGCGGTATCCTCCTGAATCATCGGGATAAAAAAAGAAGCCCCCTTTCTCACGAAAGAGGACTCCCACTTACAAACAAAACAAACAATGTTATTTTCCCACTAAATTCTGTTCCACAAGCTCTGTCTTAAATTCAATTTAACGCATACTTTTTCCTGCTACAGAATAAAATTCTGCATCATATCAACGAATCACTAATGGAACACGAAATATAAAAAGGACTTGAAATGGTATTACAGCTACCATTCGGTAGAGAATAACTTAAATATCTTTTAATGTAACATTCTGATATACTATTTATTAAAGAAGAAATCATCTTCATACGTATCGATCTTCTGTAAGT
>OGUD01001546.1_pt1 | contig 10516 bp, 9 predicted proteins | sample 1573671 | NCBI WGS metagenome assembly OGUD01 (sample SAMEA2582065, study PRJEB24529) | metagenome | biome: Human gut stool | place: China | collected 2011 | reverse complement strand
GCTCTGATAGAAAGACAGTACATCCAAAGTCTGAAAATGATGTACGATTACTGCAGAGTATCATCAGTTAGAACCTCCACAGCTTGCTGTGGAGAGTAGTCAGAGTTATTAATTTAAAAGAAAGCATGTAAAAATGTAGTATTTGAAATTTTTAAATAGTATTATAAGTAATTAATAAAGCAGATTACAAATCTATGCTTGATTTTTTTGAATTTTTGATGGCTAAAGTATAAAATGTATGATATTATATTTAGAAACGATGAAAATGATAGACAATAACTTTATCATAAAAATGTATTGGAGGAGAGAAAATGAGTAGAGAAATACCTTATAAGATTTATCTTGAAGAAAGTGAAATGCCAAAACAGTGGTATAATGTCAGGGCAGATATGAAGAATAAGCCCGCACCTATACTTAATCCTGCTACATTAAAGCCTGTCACAGTTGACGAGCTTTCATCAATATTTTGTAAAGAACTTGCTATGCAGGAATTAGACGAAACTAATGCTTATATTGACATTCCACAGGAAATCAGAGATTTTTATAGAATGTATAGACCATCACCATTAGTTCGTGCATACTGCCTTGAAAAGAAGCTTGGTACGCCAGCACATATTTATTATAAATTCGAGGGAAATAATACATCAGGCAGTCACAAGCTTAATTCAGCTATTGCTCAAGCTTATTATGCAAAAAAGCAAGGCTTAAGAGGTGTAACAACTGAAACAGGTGCAGGTCAGTGGGGAACAGCTCTTTCAATGGCTTGTTCATATTTTGACCTCGACTGTCAAGTGTATATGGTTAAAGTATCTTATGAACAGAAGCCATTTAGACGAGAAGTTATGAGAACTTATGGTGCAAAGGTTACTCCATCGCCATCTATGAATACAGAAGTTGGTAGAAGAATTAACAAGGAATTTCCGGGGACTACTGGAAGTTTAGGTTGTGCTATTTCAGAAGCTGTGGAAGCTGCTACTTCACAGGAAGGATATCGTTATGTATTAGGTTCAGTGTTATCTCAAGTACTTATCCATCAGACAGTTATCGGTCTTGAAACTAAGACTGCATTAGATAAATATGATATTAAGCCAGATATTATTATTGGCTGTGCAGGTGGTGGCTCTAACTTAGGTGGACTTATATCACCATTTGCAGGAGAGAAGATAAAAGGTAATGCAGATTATGAGATTATCGCTGTAGAGCCAGCTTCATGCCCAAGTCTTACAAGAGGTCGTTATGCTTATGACTATTGCGATACGGGTAAGATATGCCCATTGGCTAAGATGTACACATTAGGAAGTGGCTTTATACCATCAGCAAATCACGCAGGTGGTCTTAGATATCATGGAATGAGTTCGATTGTATCTCAGCTTTATGATGATAAGATTATTACAGCAAGGAGTGTTGAACAGACAGAAGTATTTAAGGCAGCAGAACAATTTGCAAGAATTGAAGGTATACTTCCAGCTCCTGAAAGTAGTCATGCTATTAAAGTAGCAATTGATGAAGCATTGAAGTGTAAGGAAACAGGAGAAGCAAAGAATATCGTATTTGGTCTTACTGGAACTGGATATTTTGATATGGTGGCATATCAGAAATACAATGACGGTGATATGTCAGACTATATTCCAACTGATGAAGAACTTGCAAAGAGCTTTGCAACACTTCCAAAGGTTGATTAATATGAGTGAAAATACATTTACTAAAATATATGAAGTAGTAAAAAAAATTCCAAAGGGACAAGTTGCAACTTATGGTCAAGTTGCAAGGCTTGCTGGCAATAAAAGGTGGTCAAGGGTTGTTGATAGAAATGGAAATGTGTCTAAAGCATTTGTATTTGGTGGCGAGAACAGACAATTGGCTTATTTAAAAATAAAATTTAATAGTTTATAAAAATAGGGCTGTCGCACTAATAAAATTTTATACAAAATATAGATGTTTAATTAGTAAATAAGTCTATACCTTGTATAAATTTTCTCTAATGCGACAGCTCTATTTTCTATGTTTAACTAAGATATGTATAATAGATTAATGCAAAATAATTTATTTTTAGATTTTAAAATAATGGTATTAAAAATTAAATTGATAGAATATGCTTTTTATATTTTTTCAGTCAGAAAACCAATGGTCTTTAGACCGTGGGATGAATGGCGTCACTTTCATATTCTGTATATTTTTTACTTAAAACATTGTGTGATTTGGTAAAAATTATAGTATAATAAATAGCATAGAGAAACTTGCAAAGCAGGGAAAATATGCTTTCAAAGATTGTAAGTTGCTACACTATCTTCCAAAAGACGGATCAAGTCAATGGAAGAATATAAGCGAGGCGATGATATTTCGTCTATAAATGATATTTTATCAGAAAAATTACGTTGGACTTTTCAAGTAAATAGATATGCGTTAGATGAAGTACCAATACAAATGAGAGATATAAAGGATTTTGACATACGTTTAGTATTAGTTATTAAAAATGTACATGGTATTGGAATGTTGAGTGTAAAAAAAGTTGTTGAAAAATATGATGGTGATTTAAAGATTAATAGTTGTGACAATATATTTGAAGTGGTTGTGATTATGTATTTAGAAGGAGTTTAAAAAGTTCTTGACACACATTTATTAATATGATATATAATATTAACAAGAAAAAGGGAGTAGCTTTCACTTTTTTAAGTGTATACGATGACGTCATCACGATGTACATATAGGTATATCCGGAGCGTATGAAAAGCAAGACTTTTATCTTTTTATAATTATATTTGAGTAATATTTATCTACTGACAGCAGTAGATAATATATTAGGCAGACTGTAATTATAAGATGGATAAAAGTCTTGTTTTTTTATTTTAAGAAAGACCTTATCCATCAAAAGTAACTATTATAAAAAGTTTATTTGAAAGGATAGGTAAGTTTATGACTGAGTGGTACAAAAAGAGCAAACAAGATGTATTAAAAGCCTTTAATACAAAAGAAACAGGTCTTACAAGTGACAGTGCTGATAAGGCGTTAAAAAAGCATGGTGAAAATGTATTAAAAGAAGCCAAAAAAGAAAGTGCAATACAAATATTTCTAAAACAATTTTCTGATATGATGGTAATTATTCTAATGATAGCGGCTTTTATATCAATGCTTACAGGTGAGCTTGAAAGTACACTTGTAATAATTACAGTGCTTGTGCTTAATGCAATATTAGGAACTGTACAACAGATAAAAGCTGAAAAGTCGCTTGACTCTTTAAAATCGCTTTCATCACCAGTGGCAAAAGTTATAAGAGATGGTGAAATGATAGAGATTAATTCAAAATATATAGTTGTAGGAGATATTATGGTGCTTGAAGCCGGAGATATGGTCTGTGCTGATGGGCGAATAATACAAAATCACTCATTACAAGTCAATGAAAGTTCTCTTACGGGTGAGTCTAATAATGTTGACAAAAAAGACATTTTAATAAAAGAAGAAACTCCGCTTGCTGACAGAGTTAATATGGTGTATTCGGGAAGTCTTGTAACTTACGGTCGTGCAAATGTAGTTGTTACCGAAACAGGAATGAATACACAAATAGGTAAGATTGCCACACTTATGAATGAAACTAAGCAAAAGAAAACTCCATTGCAGGAAAGTCTTGACAATTTTAGTAAGTATTTAGCGACAGGTATTCTTATTATTTGTGCGCTTGTATTTGTTGTAGAAATGATTAATGGCATTAAGCTTATGGACGCAATGCTTTTTGCTGTAGCACTTGCAGTAGCGGCAATTCCAGAAGCATTAAGTTCTATTGTAACGATTGTACAGGCAATGGGGACTCAAAAAATGGCAAAACAAAATGCCATTATTAAAAATTTATCTGCTGTCGAAGCCTTAGGTTGTGTATCAGTAATTTGCTCTGATAAAACGGGAACACTTACGCAAAATAAAATGACAGTGCAAAAAATATATGCAGGCAGACGAGTTTTTGAAAGTCAGTGCTTCGACCTTGACAATTCACTTCATAAATTATTATTGTATAATGCTGTGCTTAACAATGATTCTAGTATCGTTGACGGCAAGGGAATAGGCGACCCGACAGAGTATGCTTTAATTGAGATGTATAGAGATATAATGGCTTACAATGATACAGCACAAATAAAAGCTATGGATAGTGATTATAATAGGAAATGTAAAGATGATGTAATATTTAAAGCCTCATCAGCAGAGTATAAAAACGATAAAATATCAGAAGTGGCTTATGAAAATGGACTAAGAAGCAGATATAAAAGAAAAGAAGAAGTTCCATTTGACTCTGACAGAAAGCTTATGAGTTCAAAATATAATATTAATGGAAAAAGTGTCATATTTACTAAGGGTGCTATTGACGTTTTGCTAGAAAGATGTAATTATATAGATATTAATGGAAAAGTACGAGCAATAAGTAAACAAGACAAGGAAGAAATATTATCGCAGAATATTAAGTTTTCAGAAAATGGTTTGAGAGTGCTTGCATTTGCATATAAGTATTCTGATGAAAGCTTAAGTGTTAAATCAGAGTATAATTATATATTTGCGGGACTTATATCAATGATAGACCCACCGAGAGTCGAGTCTGTTGACGCTGTTAAAAGCGCAAAAAAGGCGGGCATTAAGACAGTAATGATTACAGGCGACCACAAGATTACAGCGACAGCCATAGCAAGTCAGATTGGAATATTTAAAGATGGAGATATTGCAGTCAGTGGAATTGAACTTGACAATATGTCTGACACAGAGCTTGATAAAAAAATAACAAAAATATCAGTATATGCAAGAGTATCTCCTGAAAATAAAATTCGTATCGTTGAAGCATGGCAAAGAAAAGGCAAAGTCGTATCAATGACAGGAGATGGTGTTAATGACGCACCTGCTCTTAAAAAAGCTGATATCGGAGTTGCAATGGGAATTACTGGTACAGAAGTTTCAAAAGACGCATCATCAATGATACTTGCTGATGATAATTTTGCTACTATTATTAAAGCAGTTGCGAATGGGCGTACTATTTATGAAAATATTAAAAATGCTATTTTATTTTTGTTATCTGGTAACTTATCAGCGATTATAACAGTGCTTTATGCGTCACTTTTAGCACTTCCAGTTCCATTTAAAGCAGTACAGCTTTTATTTATTAATCTAGTGACAGACTCACTTCCAGCACTTGCAATAGGAATGGAAAAGCCACAAAGTGATGTGCTTGATAGAAAGCCCCGTAATCCTAAGAAAGGGATTATGGATAAAGCATTTATTGTTAAAATGGTACTTCAAGGTTTGTTAATATCTATCAGTGTTATTGCTGCTTATAGGCTCGGACTTGGAAATAATAATACAAATGATGAATTTATGGCGTGTTCAATGGCATTTACCACATTGACACTTGCAAGACTGTTTCATGGATTTAACTGTCGAGGACAGCAAAGTATATTTAGCTTAAAGTTTAGTAGTAACTGGTATAGTGTTGGTGCATTTTTAGTAGGCATGACACTTGTGGTTATGGTTATATTTGTGCCATTTATGAGGGAGTTATTCTCAGTTCATGCGATGACTGTAACTGAATTTGGCTATGTAGTAGGGCTTGCAATAATGCCAACAGTAATTATACAGGTAGTAAAGGTAATAAGGGATATTTTTAGAACAAAAAAAGGTTAGTTTGATTTATAAGTGAGGTAATTGGGTGTAATAAAAATTAGTAAATGGAGAGTTTTTTATGAACAATTACAGAAAGATAATTATGTTATCGCTTAAGATAGGGATAGGCAGCAGCCTGTCCTTGTATATAGCGGAGTATTTAGGACTTAATTACGCAGTTTCGGCAGGAACTATTACATTGTTGTCGCTTATGGCATCAAAATGGGGAACAGTTAGGCTTTCAGGGTATAGAATTATTTCATTTTTAACAACTGTGTTAGTGGCTTGGATATTATTTACATATATAAAAAGTGAATGGCTTGCCTATGGAATACTTTTGACATTGATTGTATTTATGGCAGAAATACTGCAATGGAGAGCGACAATATCTGTAAATGGTGTTATTGCGGCACATTTAGTTACATATAGTGACTTTAGCGACCAAGCGGTGTGGAATGAGTTTGGACTTGTGTTTATTGGTATAATTGTGGCGTTAGTGTTTAATTTATTTAATGGAAATACAGAGCATAAAAAACATATTGTTTCACAAATGAGGGATATTGAAAAAAGATTGCAATTTATAGTTGGAGCATTGTCAGCATATCTTTCTAATAAAGATATGGAAAGAAATGTCTGGGGTGATATATGTAAACTTGAAAATGATATTTCAGACTGTATAAAAGAAGCTTACGAGTATCAGAATAATACGTTTTACTCACATCCAGAGTATTATATTTCATATTTTGAAATGAGAAAGTCGCAATGTCAGATTATACATAATCTTCATCAAGAAATGAGAAAAATGCGTACAATGCCTAAGCAGGCGAAAATAGTTGCAGAGTATATGTTGTATTTAACGGACTATATTGATGAACACAATAATCCTGAAAAACAAAAGCAAAAGCTTGATAATATTTGTAACGAAATTAAAGCAGACGAACTTCCAAAGACAAGAGAAGAATTTGAAAGCAGAGCAGTATTGTATCATGTATTAATGGATATAGAAGAATTTTTAAAATGTAAACAAAATTTTATTGAGAATTTGAATGAAGTGCAGATAAAAAAATATTGGAAATAATAGAAGTGTATAGTATACTTATTGATAAAGAGTATCATTATCAATAAAATACAAATAAGAAAGGCTATAAAAAATACTATGACACTTAAAGAACTAAAGATTGGAGAAAGTGCTGTAATTAAAAGTGTAGGCGGAAGTGGTGCTTTAAGACAGCATTTTCTTGACATGGGAGTAATTCCACAAGCTGAGGTTACGCTTGTTAAATTTGCACCGATGGGCGACCCGATGGAATTACAAATTCATGGTTATGAATTGACACTTCGATTAGACGATGCGTCAAAAATAGAAGTAGAAAAGATTAGTAAAAGAACAAGGAAACACAAAGGTGCAGAAAATATTAATGAGTCAGTTCATCCGGGACTTGGAGAAGAAGGTAAGTATCATGTAAAAGAAGAAGCTAATCCTTTGCCAGAGAATGAACTTATAACTTATGCACTTGTAGGCAATCAAAATTGTGGAAAGACGACACTTTTTAATCAGCTTACAGGCTCTAATCAACATGTTGGAAATTTTCCTGGAGTAACTGTGGATAGAAAAGATGGAGCTATAAAGGGATATCCTAATACAAGAGTTACTGACTTACCCGGAATATATTCAATGTCACCTTACAGTAGTGAAGAAATAGTTTCAAGGAATTTCGTATTAAATGAAAAGCCAAAAGCTATTATAAATATTGTAGACGCAACTAATATAGAACGTAATATGTACCTTACAATGCAGTTGTTAGAAATGAATATACCGATGGTTGTTGCGCTCAATATGATGGACGAGGTAATCGGCAATTTTGGCTCTATAGATGTCAATGAGATGGAAGCCTTGCTTGGCGTTCCCGTAATTCCTATATCTGCAGCAAAAAATGAGGGTGTTGACGAGCTTGTACGACACGCCATTCATATTGCAAAGTATCAGGAAAAGCCAGCACGACAAGATTTTTGTGATGAAAATGACTTTGGCGGAGCAGTACACAGATGTATCCATGCAATAAGTGAAATGATATCTGACCATGCACAAAAGGCTGGTATTCCAGTGCGTTTTGCCTCGTCTAAGCTGATTGAAGGTGACAACCTTATATTAGACCAGTTAAAGCTTGATGAGAATGAAAAAGAAACTATACAACATCTTATATTACAGATGGAAAAAGAACGTGGTCTTGACAGAAGTGCAGCAATGGCAGATATGCGTTTTTCATTTATAGAAAAGGTATGTGAAAAAACTGTCGTTAAGCCACAAGAAAGTAAAGAACGCAAGCGAAGTGAAAAGCTTGACAAAGTTTTAACGGGGAAATACACAGCGATACCTTGTTTTGTAGGTATAATGGTTGCGGTATTTTATCTTACGTTTAATGTAATAGGAGCTTGGCTTCAAGACATATTGGCACTTGCAATTGATTGGCTTACACAACAAGTAGATACACTTCTTACTATAGCAAATGTAAATGAAGTGCTTCATGGACTTCTAATTGATGGGATATTTGCAGGTGTAGGCTCAGTGCTTTCATTTCTTCCAATTATAGTTACACTGTTTTTCTTTTTATCATTAATGGAAGACAGTGGTTATATTGCAAGAGTTGCGTTTTTTATGGATAAGCTTTTAAGAAAGATAGGTTTGTCGGGCAGAAGTATTGTTCCACTTCTTATCGGCTTTGGTTGTTCTGTTCCGGCAGTAATGGCTACTAGGACACTTCCTAGTGAGCGAGATAGAAAGATGACAATATTGCTTACACCATTTATGAGCTGTACAGCAAAGTTGCCTATTTACGCATTTTTTGTAAATGCTTTCTTTAAAGATTACGGTGGACTTGTTATGGCAGGGCTTTATCTTGGAAGTATTGTTGTTGGAATTTTAGTGGCATTTATTTTTAAAAGCACAATGTTTAAAGGTGAGGCAGTACCATTTGTTATGGAATTACCTAACTATCGACTTCCGGGCAAGAAAAATGTTGCAAGACTTTTGTGGGAAAAGGCAAAGGACTTTTTACAGAGAGCCTTTACAGTTATTCTTATAGCTACAATGTGCGTATGGTTTTTACAAAGCTTCGACTTGTCATTTAATATGGTGGATAATTCAAAGGATAGTATACTGGCTATGATAGCAGGGGCAATATCACCAATTTTTGCACCAGCAGGGCTTGGTGATTGGCGAATTGTAACTTCTTTTATAAGCGGTTTTATGGCAAAGGAAAGTGTTGTATCTACACTTGAAATTCTTTTCACAGGTGGAGTGGAAAGTGCAATAAGCACAGTTACAGCGGCTTCAATTCTTGCGTTTAGCCTTTTGTACACACCATGTGTAGCGGCAATAGCTTCAATAAAAAGAGAACTTGGAACACTTTGGGCAGTAGGTGTAGTAATCTGGCAATGTGTTATAGCTTGGATAGCCGCATTTATTGTGCATTGTATTGGTGTTGGTTTTACTGGCAGTATTGGAGTTGCTAATATCATCGTTGTAGTAATAATTGCTGTAATAGTTCTTGTTGCAATAAACACAATGAGAAAAAAAGGAACTTGTCAGTGTGGTGATGGGTGCAATTCTTGTGGGAAAAAGAAAATCTAAAATTTAAAATTGCTATTTTTTTGTTTTGCATGAATGAATCTTAAAATATTAAAAGATATAAAATTATTTAAAATTCAGAGAAAAATGGCACTAGGATTTGTATCCTAGTGCCATTTTGTCTACAGTCTGGAGCATATTGATGTTGAAAAAGATGATTTATTAGTATTAATATTCTTACAAAATATTTAAAAAAAATTTAAAGACAGGGGTTAAGTTATCTTTTTTTAAGACGATAATATAGGTGTAAATAAAAATGCAACATTTTAATATAAAAAGCTGCATTTTTATATTTTTTCAGCCAGAAAACCCATGGTCTTTAGACCGTGGGATGAATAGCATCACTTTCATATCAAGTGGTAAAATATTTAATGCAGATGTTAATGGGGCATTAAATATCATGCGAAAAAGTAGAGTTGTGGATATGAATATCCTATACAGTAGAGGCGAAGTGGATACGCCTATAAGAATAAGGATTGCCTAGTAATAGGTGGAAACTTAAATATCAAACTTCTTAAATAGATACATTAGTATCTTAGAAGCCCATTACCTTTAGGTGATGGGGAGTTCACCTCAAAAGGAAACAACGAGGTAACTATGCTTAAACTCACATTAAAACTAGAACAGTATATTGATATCGGTGATGATATCAAAGTGATATTTTCAGGAGGTTCAGCTAATAACATTCATTTGTTAATAGAAGCACCAAGAGAATTAAATATCGTAAGAAGTACAGTAAAAAAAGCTTCAGAAGATGTGAAACACTACAAAAAGGAAACTGGAATTTCACCAGAGGCTCAAAGAGAAATTGTTCAGATACTTATGAGAGAGAAGCGAAAGAACAAGGATAGGGATAATAACGTATAACCTTACAAGCATATTAGTAAATGTAACATTACATTAATAAACAAAATACCCTGTCACAGTAATGTTATTTGCTTGCGCGCAAATATGCGGGTTGGGAAGTACTTATTATAAAGGTCTATAAGGCCAATTTTATTACATTTTAATTAATAAGAACCCCGATAAATATTAGAGCTTTAATAACTTTAATTAATTGGTGTGCAGCTTAAAAGCACAATAAAGCTCATTAATAAAAATCTAAAAATTAGGAGTTCATATATGAAGAAACGGAGTTTCTTTAAATTTTAATCACACGGAGGTAAGTAATTATGGTAGTACAACACAATATGTCAGCGATGAACGCAAACAGAATGTTAGGAGTAACATCAAGCGCACAGTCAAAGTCAACAGAGA
>OGUD01001545.1_pt1 | contig 10522 bp, 8 predicted proteins | sample 1573671 | NCBI WGS metagenome assembly OGUD01 (sample SAMEA2582065, study PRJEB24529) | metagenome | biome: Human gut stool | place: China | collected 2011 | reverse complement strand
CTTGCAACATCGTTCCTAACTCAACAGGTGCTGCTAAGGCTATCGGTCTTGTTATTCCAGAACTTAACGGAAAGTTAATCGGAGCTGCTCAGAGAGTTCCAACTCCTACAGGTTCTACAACACTTCTTTTCGCTGTAGTAGATAAGGAAGTAACAGTTGATGAAGTTAATGCAGCTATGAAGGCAGCAGCAACAGAAAGCTTTGGTTACAACGATGAACTTATCGTATCTAGCGATATCGTAGGTATGAGATTTGGCTCATTATTCGATGCTACACAGACAATGTGTTCTAAGTTACCAGATGGAAAGACTCAGGTAGAAGTTGTTTCTTGGTATGATAACGAAAACTCATACACAAGCCAAATGGTTAGAACAATTAAGTACTTCTCTGAATTAAACTAATTATATAATCTTTCAGGGAAATGGTTAATAGCCGGAGGAGGTTGGCGTAAGCTTAAGCTTTCTCCGGTGTTTTTAAAAAGGTAAAATTGGAGGACTTTAGTATGCTTAACAAAAAGTCAGTTGATGATATAAATGTAAAAGGAAAAAGAGTATTATGCAGATGTGATTTTAATGTACCTTTAGATGGTGATAGAATTACAGACGAAACTCGTCTTGTTGCAGCTCTTCCAACAATTAAGAAGCTTATCTCAGATGGAGGAAAGGTTATTCTTTGCTCACATCTTGGTAAACCAAAGGGAGTTGATAAGTCACTTTCTTTAGCTCCAGTAGCTAAGAGATTATCAGAACTTTTAGGTCAGGAAGTTAAGTTTGCAGCTGATGATACAGTTGTTGGTGAAAATGCAAGAAGCGCTGTTGAAGCAATGAACGAAGGCGATGTTATCTTACTTGAAAACACACGTTTCAGACCAGAAGAAACAAAGAACGGCGAAGAATTCTCTAAAGACCTCGCTTCAATTTGTGATGTATTTGTTAATGATGCTTTCGGTACAGCACATAGAGCACATTGTTCTAATGTTGGTGTAACAAAGTTTGTTGATACAGCAGTAGTTGGTTACTTAATGCAGAAGGAAATTGAATTCCTCGGAAATGCAGTTAATCACCCAGAAAGACCATTCGTAGCAATTCTTGGTGGTTCAAAGGTTTCTTCAAAAATTCCAGTAATTAACAACTTACTTGAAAAGGTTGATACATTAATCATCGGTGGTGGTATGTCTTATACATTCCAGAAAGCTAAGGGTGGTAATGTAGGTCAGTCATTAGTAGAAGACGATTACCTTGAATATGCTAAGGAAATGATGGAAAAGGCTGAAAAGAAAGGTGTTAAGTTACTTATCCCTATTGATACAGTAATAACAAAGGAATTTAAGAACGACACACCATTTAAGGTAGTAACAGCAGGTTGTCAGGAAGATGACGATATGGGTATGGATATTGGACCTAAGACTTGCGAACTTTACAAGGATGCCTTAAAAGATGCTAAGACAGTTGTATGGAATGGACCTATGGGTGTATTTGAATTTGACAACTTTGCAAAGGGAACTATTGCAGTAGCTGAAGAACTTGCACAGCTTAAAGATGCTACAACTATTATCGGTGGTGGCGATTCAGCAGCAGCAGTAAACAACTTAGGTTTTGGTGATAAGATGACACACATCTCAACAGGTGGTGGCGCTTCATTAGAATTCCTTGAAGGTAAGGAACTTCCAGGTGTTGTTGCAGCTAACGATAAGTAATTGATATATTTTCTTAACATTATAAGAAAGTTATAACTGTTATAAATAAGTGGCGAAAAACTCCATATCTTGCTGTGGAGAGTAGTCATAACAAGACAGATTAAAATATCTGTTTAACATAAAAAGTCAGTTAGTAATTGTATTTTACAAAAGCTAACTGGCTTTTTATTTATGTAACAAAATGGCAAAAAGTTAAAGTCTGCGCTTGCATAAGACATTGATACTTGTCAAAAAACTGTTGAGTTGTCGTAATAAGAAGATTTTATACAAAATATAAATATTTAATTATAAAATAATTTTATATCTTATATAAATTTTCATTAATGTGACAGATTTATAGTTTTGAAAATGTATAAAAAAACAAAAAAAGATTGTATTTTTTAATGTAATTTACGCATATTGTATAAAAAATGTAGCATTTATAAAAAAATTGTGGTATAATTTCAAATAGTGGGTTGTTAAGATTAGGTGCAAATTTAACATAGTTATGTCAGTTTAGGTATTTATTTAAAAATAGTTGGAAAAAGGTATAACTTTGTTTATTAAAAATATTATTTCTAAAGTATAACTATGGGCTGAATATAGCAAGTTAGATTATAAATTTTTAAATTAGTATTATGCGCTATATAATAAGTGAATTGTGTGCAAGAAATTATTATTAAAAGTATATAAAATTAGGAGGAAGTGTATTTTATGCGTAAAAAAGTGGTAGCAGGTAACTGGAAAATGAATAAGACTCCAAGTGAGGCAGTAGAACTTGTGAAGGAGTTAAAGCCTTTAGTGGCAAATAGTGATGTAGATGTAGTATTTTGTGTTCCATCTATAGATATAATACCTGTTAAGAATGAATTAGAAGGCAGTAATATTTACATAGGTGCTGAGAATATGTTCTATGAAGAAAAGGGAGCATATACAGGAGAGCTTTCAGCAGATATGCTTACAGATGCAGGAGTTCAATATGTTATTTTAGGACATTCTGAAAGAAGACAGTATTTTGGTGAAGATGATAATATGGTTAATAAGAAAGTAATCAAAGCCATTGAGCATAATATTGTGCCTATTATATGCTGTGGAGAAAGCCTTGAACAAAGAGAAAAGGGAACAACTCTTGAAGTTATAAAGAAACAGATTGTAGGAGCATTTAAGCATATATCACCAGAAAATGCAGTTAAGTGTATTATTGCTTATGAGCCAATCTGGGCTATAGGAACAGGACGAGTAGCAACTACAGAGCAAGCTCAAGAAGTTTGCCACGTTATAAGAAGCAATATAAGAGATATCTATGGAGCTCAGATTGCCGATGAGTTAAGAATACTTTATGGTGGAAGTGTTAATGCAAGTAATGCGTTGTCACTTTTCTCAGAACCAGATATTGACGGTGGACTTGTAGGTGGTGCAAGCCTTAAGCCAGAATTTGCAAAGATTGTAAACTATAATAAGTAATTTATAATTTAAAAATATCAAGAAAGTCCTACACTTAGATTGCTAGAACAATATGTGTAGGACTTTTTGTATATTTTAAAATTGTTTTAAAAATTTAATACTTTTATTTTCTGCTAGAATGTGGTATTATTTTAACGAAGTTTGTAATACAAAAAATGTATTATCAACATAATAAGACACATATTAAGAAAAGATTAAAGGAGTGTTATAACGATGAGTAAAAAGCCAGTAGTATTAATGATTCTTGATGGTTATGGTTTAAATGATAATAAAAAGGGTAACGGTATAGCATTAGCTAACACACCAGTTATGGACGGTCTTATGAAGGATTATCCATTTGTTAAGGGATACGCAAGTGGTCTTGCAGTAGGTCTTCCAGACGGACAGATGGGTAACTCAGAAGTTGGTCATCTTAACATGGGTGCAGGAAGAATTGTATATCAGGAATTAACAAGAATAACAAAGGCTATTCAAGATGGAGATTTCTTTGAAAATTCAGCATTTAAGGAAGCAATAGACAACTGTAAGAAGAATGACTCAGCATTACATTTATTCGGATTATTATCTGATGGTGGTGTTCACAGTCATATTACACACCTTTTTGCACTTCTTGAACTTGCTAAGAAAAACGGTCTTACAAAAGTATTCGTTCATGGCTTTATGGACGGTAGAGATACTGCAACAGATGGTGGTAAGGACTATATCAATCAAGTATATGATAAGATGGAAGAACTTGGTGTAGGTCGTATTGCAACAATCGCAGGTCGTTACTATGCCATGGATAGAGATAACAGATGGGATAGAGTTGAAGCTGCTTATAATGCACTTGTTAATGGCAAGGGCAATACTGCTGAATGTGCAAGATGTGCTATCAGTGCTTCTTATGAAGCTGGTAAGACAGATGAATTTGTTGAGCCAACAGTAATTGTTGAAAATGGTGAGCCAATCGGAACAATCAAAGACAACGACTCAATCATCTGCTTTAACTTTAGACCAGATAGAGCAAGAGAAATTACAAGATGTTTCTGTGATGATGATTTCACAGGTTTTGACAGAGGTGAAAGAAAACACGTTAAGTATGTGTGCTTTACAGATTATGATGTAACAATCGGCAATAAGAGTGTTGCATTTAAGAAAGAAAAGCTTACAAATACATTTGGTGAATTTCTTGCAGCTAACAATAAGACACAAGCAAGAATTGCTGAAACAGAAAAATATGCTCATGTAACATTCTTCTTTAACGGAGGTGTTGAAGAACCTAACAAGGGCGAAGATAGAATACTTGTAAAGTCACCTAAGGTAGCAACTTATGACCTTCAGCCAGAAATGAGCGCACCAGAAGTATGTGAAAAGCTTGTTGGAGCTATTAAGTCAGATAAGTATGACGTTATAATTATTAACTTTGCTAATCCAGATATGGTAGGTCATACAGGTATTGAGTCAGCCGTTATTAAGGCAGTTGAAACTGTTGATGAGTGTGTTGGAAAGGCAGTAGAAGCACTTAAGGAAGTTGATGGTGTTATGTTTATCTGTGCTGACCATGGTAATGCAGAACAGCTTATTAATTACGAAACAGGTGAACCACTTACATCACATACAACTAATCCAGTACCATTTATTCTTGTTAATTACGATGAGAACTATACATTAAAAGAAAATGGAAAGCTTTGCGATATTATTCCAACTCTTATTGAGATTATGGGAATGGAAAAGCCAAAAGAAATGACAGGTGAATCACTTCTTATTGCAAAATAATTATAAAAATAAATATATTAAAATTATTATTAGCAATATATATTATTTTATATTTTTAAATAATATATATTGCTAAATTGTTTATGATATGGTAACATTAAAATATTGTGACAGTATGGAATTATTCATGCTTAAACTTTGTACAGATATTGTTAAATGTCTAGTGCAAATTGCGCAAGATTAAGATATTTATTTTTAAATAGGAGGTGTATGGTATGTCTGCTGCAGATATTATAAGAGTTATATTAATGGTAATATTTGTGTTAGTATGTTGTATATTAACTGTTATCGTATTAATGCAGGAAAGTAAGCAGAATGGTTTATCAGGAGCAATTAGTGGTGCTGCTGATACTTACTGGGGCAAGAACAAAGGCCGTTCAGTAGAAGGAAAGCTTGAATTATTTACTAAGATTTTAGGAGCTGCTGTTATTGTATTAGCACTTATTTTAAATCTTAATTTCTAATATTAACTTAATAATAAGTTTTATAAAACGCACTTTAAATTAATTTTTAAAGGGCGTTTTATTTTTAGTAAAATTGTGTTATCCTAATATAAATATCAAATAATACTGTAAAAGTACTTTTATTTATACAAACAATGAGCCAAAGTCTGTTTTTGCACAAGTCTTTATGGCTGTGATGATAACTTAAAAAACAAATATCTGTTAGACTTGTATTAAAAGTTATAGGTATTTATTAATTGCTTGTAGTATATAAAATAAATTATTTATAGAAATGAGGAAATATATGGACAGAGAAGAAATGAAAAAAAGGAAAGCTTTAATTGCTGACCTTGTGCTTAATAATGAATTTTATGTGCCAATGAAAACAAAAGAAATGGCAATATTGTTAAATATACCTAAAGATAAGCGCAAAGAGCTTCAAATGGTGCTTGATGAGCTTGTAAAAGATGGAGTTATAGGTGTTTCAAAAAAAGGAAAATATGGAAAGCCAGAAAATACGGCGGTTATAGGAACATTTCAAAGTACAAAAAGAGGTTTTGGTTTTGTTACTATTGAAGGTAGAGAAGACGACATTTTTATAAAAGAGTCAGATTGCAATGGTGCATTTCACATGGACAAAGTAAAGGTTGCTATAACAAGTGAAAAAAGTGGAAGCAGAAGATGTGAAGGTAAGATTTTAGGTGTAATAGAACATCAAATAAAAACGGTTGTAGGTACATTTCAAAAGAGTAAGAACTTTGGGTTCGTTGTGCCAGACAATGCAAAGCTTGCCTATGACATTTTTATCCCAAAGGAAAAGACGAATGGAGCAGTTAGTGGACATAAGGTAGTAGTAACGATTACTAATTATGGAAGTCATGGAAAGAACCCAGAGGGAGTGGTTACAGAAATAATAGGTCACATTAATGACCCTGGAACAGATATAATGTCAATTATAAAGGCGTATGATTTGCCAGTTGAATTTCCAGAAGAAGTTATGAGTTACCTTACTAATATTCCAGAAGAAGTTGACGAAAAAGACAAGGCAGGACGAGTTGATTTAAGACAGCTTGATACAGTAACAATAGATGGCGAAGATGCGAAAGATTTAGATGATGCTATCACTTTATCTAAGGAAAATGGAATATACCACTTAGGTGTTCACATAGCAGATGTGAGTCATTATGTTAAGGAAAATAGTCCATTGGATAAAGAAGCTTATAAAAGAGGAACAAGTGTGTATCTTGTAGATAGAGTAGTTCCAATGCTCCCACACAAGCTTTCTAACGGAATATGCTCTCTTAATCAAGGTTGTGATAGATTGGCACTTAGTTGTCTTATGGATATTGATGAGAAAGGAAATGTAATCGGTCATAGAATATGTGAAACTCTTATCAATGTTACAAGGCGTATGAGTTATACAAGTGTTAAGAAAATACTTGTAGATAACGATGAGCAAGAAATTAAAGAATACGAACCACTTGTACCAATGTTTAAGCTAATGGAAGAACTTGCTACTATTTTAAGAAATAAAAGATATAAAAGGGGTTCAATAGACTTTGATTTTCCAGAAACTAAGATTACTCTTGATAGTGAAGGACACACAATTGATGTACAACCTTATGAGAGAAATACTGCAACAAAGATAATAGAAGATTTTATGCTTATTGCAAATGAAACCGTAGCAGAAGATATGTTCTGGCAGGATATACCATTTTTATATAGAAGCCATGAAAATCCCGACCCAGAAAAGATACAAAAATTAGCAACATTTATTAATAATTTTGGGTATACAATTAAAAGAAATGACGAAGATATTCACCCAAAAGAATTACAAAAGTTGCTCGCAAAGATAGAAGGAAGTGACGAGGATACACTTATTAGCAGACTTACACTTCGTTCTATGAAAAGAGCAAAGTATACGACAGATTGTATAGGACATTTTGGACTTGCTGCAAAATATTATTGTCATTTTACATCACCAATAAGAAGATATCCTGATTTGCAAATTCATAGAATTATAAAAGAAAATCTTCATGGTGGTTTAAAAGAAAAGAGATTTAAACATTATGAAAGTATCTTACCAGATGTTGCACAGCATACAAGTACAACAGAAAGGCGTGCTGATGATGCGGAAAGAGATACAGATAAGCAAAAAATGGTGGAATATATGTCGAATCACATTGGTGAAGAATTTGAAGGTGTTATTTCAAGCATTACAAGCTGGGGAATATATGTTGAACTTCCTAATACTATTGAGGGTATGATATCGGTTACGGCGTTAAGAGATGGTTATTATATTTATGATGAAAATCATTATGAAATGGTAAATGAAGTTACAAATAAGACTTACAAGTTAGGGCAAAAGATTAGAGTTGTGGTAGTATCAACAGACAAGATATTAAGAACTATAGATTTTGAGCCAGCATAATAATATTTTATTTGTTTTCTATCTTGAATTTATTATAATTAAAAAATTTTAAAATAGTTGCCTAGCTATTGCGGTATTAAGTTTTGATGATTATAATTTAGATAAATGTATTTATGCACATACATTTATTTATAGTTTTTAATTTGTGTGAACAATTATTAGTTATACCTTTATTAGAATTGGTGACTGTTGCATTAATTTAAGAAACTTGCAGAGTGAGTTTTTATAGTTATTACAACTTTATAATTATGAGTTATAGTAGTGGATTGAGAAATTATGTTGAATTAAAAATAAATAGATTGTGCATGGAAAAGAGGAAAGATGGCAACAGACAATAAAACAGGAAATAGACTTATCGCAAATAATAAAAAAGCATATTTTGATTATTTTATAGAAGATAAATACGAAGCAGGGCTTGTGCTTCATGGAACAGAAGTAAAGTCGCTTAGAATGGGAAAATGTTCTATTAAAGAAGCATATGTTCAGATAATTAATGGAGAGATATACATTAACAATATGAATATAACACCTTATGAAAAGGGAAATATTTTTAACAAAGACCCATTGCGTCCTAAAAAGCTATTGTTACATCAATATCAAATCAACAAGCTTGCGGGACAAATTGCACAACAAGGTTATACAATAGTGCCATTACAAGTATACCTTAGTAAAGGCAGAGTAAAGCTTGAGATAGGTCTTGCAAGAGGTAAGAAAAATTACGATAAGCGACAAGATATAGCTAAAAAAGACCAAAAACGAGAAGCACAAAAAGAATTTAAGATTAGGAATTTGTAAAAAACTTATAAAGTTGATTTGTAAAGGAATTTGTGGAATGAACGAAAATATTAATATGACAGTGTCACCTGTGTGTTCAAAAAATAAAAATAAGTTTGCATACGTTTCATTTACTGATGGAAAGTGTCAAGCAGAAGGACGTATACCAGAGTGTAAGATAACCTCTAATAATGGCTTTAGTGATGATGATGTGGAAGTTTTAGAGTTATATATGAAAAGCAATTTGGCAAAACTTAAGAGAATGGCAGCAGGTGTAAATATTATTGACGCATTTATGAAGTGATTATATTTAAACATTATAAGAAAGTTTTACACTTATCATTGTAATAAGTAATAAGTGTGGACTTTCTTATTGTTTAGAAGAAATACAAATTTGTTATAATGTATTTTTTATAAAAAATTTAATGGGTTAGAATTAATAATATAAAACCATTATATAGTGTAATTAAATATTGTAAGTAAATGTTTTGGGGAAAATGGTTATGCTTCCTTGTAGAAAGACAAAAAACAAAATCTAATATAGTTGTAAGACGGATGGATTATTAAGTTCACTATTCTAATAGAAATATAGTATATGCAAAGTCTGAAAATAATTACGGTTATTGTAAAATGTCAACATGTAAAACATCCACAGCAACCTATAAACTATAAAGAGTGGTAGGAAAAATATAGCTGACAGTTGTATTGTGATTTTAAGTGGAAAATTCGTAACAGAATTATATTGACATATATAGTATATAAATGCTATAATATATTAGCAATAATGTAATAAATGTAATTATTGCATAATACCCAACGGGGTAGTAAAGGTTTCGACAGGGGTTTTGAAGCTGGTGAAGCTATTCGCAGGTGATGCGTCAAATCACAAACTTAAATATAAACGCTAACGAAAATTTAGCTTACGCTGCCTAGTTGCAGCAGTCTGACCTAGAGCACTCACACTTTAGGACCCAGGCTTCGACTATGTGAGAAACGACGTTGACAAAGCTTTGAGTCATCGGGCGTATTATGAAGCTACTGAAAGTAATAGGGTGTTGGTTTCCTACTACTAGAGGGAATGAGGGCTAGCCCGCAATAATCAACTATAATAGTAGAAGAACAGTGAATGGGCTTTTGGACACGGGTTCGACTCCCGTCTACTCCACTAAGAGAAATGCTTGAAAATGCGATGTTTTCGGCATTTCTTTTTTTATGTAAGTCAAAAAATGCCGTTTTAAACTGTTTCAAATCGTTTAAATTAGGGTCAAATTTAGGTCAAAAAAGCAAGTAAAAATCAGGCGTAATGGCTATTTAGATGTTATAAAATTAGCATAAAAAGGTATTAAAATAAAACAGTATATGCGTATAAATATATATATATGAGGTTATTTCAGTATATTTTTTTAGAAATTATTATTTTAAATAGGGCAAACGCATAAAAAATCCATCTGAAAGTGTTTAACTTTTTAGATGGATTTTTTACAATTTAATTTTTTCAAAAATTAGTTCTTCTATATATTCTAAATATCGGTTATATAGCATACTCATTTTTTTATATGTCATATTCTTCTTTTTATCAAATCTCTTATCTAATTTCATTAAATTATAACATATTTTTCTGATTAAAGCCAAATTTTGCATTGCTTTTTCAGCCTTTACTTTACACGCATCTTCACGAAAATGTACATCTAACACCCAATGAAGATTATTTTCAATTTCCCAATGTCCTCGTACAATATGTGACATTTCTTCCGATGTCATATCTTCATCTAATATATATATAATATCTCTTTTATGTACTTATTTTTCCATTTACTTCTCGAATACTTTCTACTTTTCCTATCGATTTTAAATTTCTCCAATTATCCTTTCCTGTCAAATACTCTATATCTGTTGAAATCAAGTACTTTCTTTTTTCTATTCGTCCATGATTTTTCTCGACTGTCTCATATACACTTATATGTTCTAGTTCTTCTTTTT
>OGUD01001534.1_pt1 | contig 10665 bp, 2 predicted proteins | sample 1573671 | NCBI WGS metagenome assembly OGUD01 (sample SAMEA2582065, study PRJEB24529) | metagenome | biome: Human gut stool | place: China | collected 2011 | reverse complement strand
CGATATATTTTAATGCAAACGGCAGCCGGATTGGCGAGTATATGGGGGCAGTTGGTTTTCCGAGAGACGACCGTGTGTGTGTACGGACAGGCAAGGACAGCCAAACCCGATATGGCTATGTAGATTTGGATGGTACGTCAGTTATTGCGCCTGCGTATCTGGAAGCCGGTCAGTTTTCTGACGGGCAAGCACTTGTGAGAGACCTGCAAAACAACTGTCATCTGATTGAACGGGATGGCAGAGAAGTTGCCACATTGCCGCCCGGTACAGACCCAGCGGTTTTGAAAATCTATGAGAATGGTGTTATTATTCTGCGCAACAGTGCCAAGCAGTACGCGCTATACTCCGTAAAAGAGAAGCGATTTCTGGCAAGCTATTCGTATCAGGAGATTCAGCCCTTTACTGGCGCACGTGCGATGATGCGTGTGGAAACCAATTGGGGGCTGCTGGATACGTCTGGAAACGAGGTGCTTGCGCCGACATATCCTTATATGAGCTATCTTGGCAGTGGTTTGTATGCGGTGCGCGGGGTGGATACAGGCGCGGCAGTCATTGACGAAAATGGAAAGGTGGTCTATCGGACGGAGACCTATGTGGGCGGCTTTGAAACCTTCCGCTATGGAATTTCATGGCATGGTACAGTGACTGGGGATATCATATTTTTCAATGCCTCTGGCAGCCTGAAAAAAACCGTTTCAGGGATTGAAACCCCGGAAATTGTTGCCTCCACGGTTTCCTGCGTGCAGCGGGACGGCAAAACCCAATATATGAATATCTATAATGGGCGTGTGCTTTATGAAAATGTGCGCGAATATAAACTGGAAAATGGGATAAAAGTTACAACCCAGGTTTATGAAAAGTATCTGGGCATGAACGAGGATGGCACCGAATACGGATGGTATATTGAATACCCTATGCTGTCTGGTATGAAAAACGAGCCAGTCCAGACGCGTATCAATAATACGTTACGCGAATTTTTCACCGCAGGGCCGAGCGGGCAGACGGGCAGGATGGCACTCAGTGCAACCTATGGATTTTCTGTTGAAAATCGGGTACTGGTTGTGTGGGCAAACGGTACAGCGGGGACTGGACAGGCGGCGACGATTTGGAATTCCTCTATAGGGATTGATTTGGATACAGGCGCACGTTACACCGCCGTGCATGATCTCTTTAATGATAAAATGTATGAGGTAACAATAAAACTACTCCCGCAGATTGCGCCGTTTTACAGTTCACCGCGTATGGACAAAGACGGAGTAACCTTTTTCCTGTCACATCCAGCAGCTGGTACAGCACAGCCATATACCGAAAGTCTGCATCTGACCTTTGATCAGCTGGCAGAGACAGTTGAGTTTGATGGCGCATGCTATCGCGCCCTCACTGGCTTTACCGGAACCGTTTACCCGGATGTACCATATAAGCATTGGGCAGTCCCTTATTTGGCACAGGTTGCTGAACTTGGGCTTATGACAGGGGATGAACGAGGGTTTCGGCCAGATGCCCCGATTCGTACCTGTGAAGTTGCCGCTGCCATTGCCCGTGGGCTGAAGCTGCCCGAAGGAAAAATGCCCGGCATTGACCCGGATAAATGGTATGCAGGGGAGGTTGGCGCTATCTTTGAGGCAGGATTGCTGGATGGCTTTGATGTGTACTGGTTTAACCCAGAGGCGGTTATGACACGTGCAGATGCTATGCAGCTGCTTACCAATGTACTCGCTTATCAAAACCGTGCCGGACGTGAAATGAATACACCGGAAGTTATGCAGCACCTAAAGCGCTTTCCGGATTTGGAACAGATTCCAGAAAATCGCCGCCGTGCCGCTGCAATCTGTGTCCGCGCGCATTTGGTGCAGGGTGATGAAAACGGACTACGCCCCGCAGATTCCTTCACGCGCGCCGAATTTGCCAAAATACTACTCTCCATTGTTAAAAAATAACAAATCTTTGTGCAGTTTGTACGCTCCGTGTAATCACGGGGCGTATTTTTTACAGTCTGTTGTCACGAAATATCTGTGTAATATTACACTTATGTTACGTGTCCTTGTGTCACATTGACTTTGTGTTTCGTGACTGCTATGATAGGTGCATACACAAGGTGGGGAAACCCCGCAAGAATAAAAGGAGGAAATATTCCTATGAAGAATCTGAAAAAGGTTCTTGCTATGGTACTGGCTTTCGCTTGCACATTCACCATGTTCGCAAGTGCAAAGGTGTACGAGGATGTCCAGCCGGGCACCGAGTTCTCTGAAGCTATTACCATGCTGTCCGACTTGGGCATTATCCAGGGTAAGACTGACGGCAAGTATCACCCAGAAGAAACCATCACCCGTGCAGAGGCATGTGCTCTGATCGCTCGTCTGCTGACAGGCGACCCGAACGTATCTAACTTTGGCGGCGCACAGAACTTTACCGACGTTGTAAAGGGCTCTTGGCAGGAATCTGCTGTTGGCTACTGTGTTGCAAACGGCATCACCGTTGGTGTTGGCAAGGGCAAGTTTGAGCCAAACCGCGCAATCAATGACCAGGAATTCCTGACCATGCTGGTTCGTGCACTGGGTTATGAGACTCCTGACATGAAGCAGGGCTACCCGTTCTCCTACATGTCTGCTGCAAGAGCGATTGGTCTGGTTGATAACACCCAGATGTTGGCAAACACCGACGCTCTGCGTGGTGAGGATGCTCAGGTTATCTATAACGCAATGTTCGTAGACTATGCGAAGGGCGCAAAGATGATCAACACCACCCACGGCACTTCTGTTGAGAAGTACCCAACTCTGGCAGAGTCTGTTTGGGGTCTGAACCGTGCTGCACTGGGAACCTTCACTGGCAAGGACGATGAGGAAGTTACCCTGAGTAACTGCAAGGCGCATACATGGGTTATTGTTGGTACTGACAAGAAGGCAGAGGGCCGTATTCTGGCTTACCCAATTGATGATGACACTACCGATATCTATAAGTCTGATGTTAAGGCTGTAAACAACACACAGTATGTTCCTTACTCCTTCAAGTACGAAGGCGATGCTGATGCTCTGAAGGGCTATCAGGTAGAGCTGTGGGGCGAAGGCAAGCATGGCACACCAACTTGGGAGAAGGGCGAAGGAAAGTTCGTTTACTCCGACAAGTGGAACATCAAGGCTATCAAGACTGTATCTGGTCAGACTAAGTATGACTATGATGCTTCTAAGGCTGATTCGAAGTCTGACAACGGCACCATCGAGCTGGGCGAGAGCAAGCTGGATCTGAAGTCCGTAGCAGATAACGCAGCCAAGGTTACTGCAATGAATACCACTGCGACTCCTCTGACTACTTATCTGTCCAATGTTAAGTACAATGGTGAAACTGTAACTAAGGGCAAGGAAGTAGAGAAGGCTCTGAACGTACGCGATGGTGCTCAGTACAAGCTGATGGACTGGGATTCCGACGGCGATATCGACTGGGTAGTTGTTGACGAGGCAAACTACTTCAAGGTAGAGTCCGCTTCTTCTAAGCGTGTAACTGTTACTTCCATGAAGTCCAGCGATAAGGACGGCGATGAGGAGAAGCAGACTGCTTCTGAGACTCTGACCTGGAAGCTCGATGGCCTGAACGACAAGAAGGACTACAAGGTTAAGTATGAAGTTCCAGAAGGTCTGAAGGAAGGCGACATTCTCGAGGTTACTTATAAGACCGCTTACGACAAGGGCGAGAAGTGCGAAGTTGTCACTGCTACTGTTAAGGTTGTAGACGCTGAGAACCACGAGCTGGATAAGGTTTCCACTAAGAATCATCTGGTTCTGACTTTCGACGGCGAGACCAAGCAGCTGGCACAGAACAAGGTTGAGGGCGATATCATCGTTCCGAAGAACCCGACAAAGTACGAGAACTTTGACGAGGAAGAGCTGGGCACTGCATTTGCTCTGCACATGAACCGCAATGGCTTCATTGTATACTCTGACTATGCAAATGATACCTCTAACTACATGATGGTTCTGGATACTGATGACGGCAAGAACACAGTTCGTGGTGAGCTTGGCGCACTGAAGATTCTGACTTCTAACAACAAGGTTGAGAACAATGTTGAAGTTGTTTCTGATCTGATGATTGACAGAAAGACTTCTGGCAATGGCTATGATAAGGACAGCCGTCACTTTGATGAGCACTTGATCGTTGGTAATGTCTACAAGTACTGGAAGAATGCAGACGGCAAGATCACCAAGCTGGAGTCTGTTGTAGATGGTAAGCATAGCGCAATGGAATATGAATATATTTCCAAGAATGACCGCCTGACTCTGGATAGAAAAGAATCTTATGCGCTGAAGGATGCAAATGTTATCTTTGCTGTTAAGCCGCATAATGGTGGAAACGGCTACATTCAGCATGTTAGTGCGAATGATCTGAAGGTTGATGATGCAGATGTTCTGGCTGTAAAGCAGCAGGATATTCCAGACATTGCAGGCATTGGTGCACAGGGTGATACCAAAATTGCTCTTCTGGATGGCAGTGCTGAAGTAGGAAAGTCCTGGCTGGGATCTCAGAATAAGTTTATCGCTTATAAATCTCAGAAGAACAAGGATATCGATGGTGCAATTCTGGGTGTTGACAACTTTAACAAGTTCAACGCTGGTGCAACAAAGATTGGTCTCGTAACAGACGTTTCTTACGACAAGAATGATATTGTATCCATCGAAGTTGCAACAAACGGCAAGGTAGAGACTCTGTCTTCTGTTGAAAAGACCAAGTTCGATGACGTTGTATCTGTATACGAGTATGCAAATAAGAAGTCCTATTCTCTGGCAGGCCGCAATGAAACCATTAAGAATGGTCTTGCAAAGGGTCAGAGCCTCAAGGATTACCTGAACAAGAATGCAGCTTACGCAGAAATCACCACCAATGCAGATGGCAAGCTGACTGGCGTACTGTTCATGGATACCAAGAACGGTGAAGATGCTGCTGACGGTGCAGTGAATGCTGGAAATGTTGTTGCTGGTCGTTACTATCAGGTATCTCGTAAGGTTATTGCAGATGTCAAGGAAGGCAAGTGGCTGTCAACTGTTAAGGATACCGTTCAGTTTACAAGCAACACGAACCTGTACACTCTGGACAGCAAGAATGTTCAGAAGGCATCTGATTTTGCTGGCGATGCTGCTTACTATACCATTGACGGCAGACCGACAATCAACGGCTTGAAGTCTAGCGACTACGCAAGCAAGGCAATGTCCATTCTGAATGGCTTTGATGGCAACCCGACTGTTAAGGTTGGCGCGGCTTCCGATGTTCAGAAGTCTGAAATACGTAACGATAACACGGCAAATGACCTCTACAATGTAGCTGACGTTGCTTCTAAGATTGACAAGAACGGCGAAGGTGACATCGTTGCAGTTTATGCATACGGTAAGTACATGGGAGAGGATACCACAAAGCCGAAGCCAGTCGTTCCGGTGAAGAAGTTTAATGTCACTGGCGTTCAGTTTGGTAGACTGGATGGCACACCGTCTAATGACCTGAAGACTCTGACAGGTCATAATAATCAGTTTGTTGTCTATGTTGGCGGCGACGAGGTTGCTGAAAAGACAGTTGGTCTTAAGATGCAGACTGTTGGCGCTGGAACACCAGAACAAAAGGGCAAACCAGTTACCGGTCTGACCAAGGAGAACTTCCAGGTTACTTTTGGCGGCGCAGATGCTAAGAAGCCTGTTGTAACCGATGCAACTGCAGTTGCTGGTCAACCAGGCTACTACACTCTGACATTGGATACAGCTGTAGATACCAAGCATGCTGTTACAGTTACTGTTGTAGCTGGCGGCAACGCAGCAAGCATCGCAGCTGGCGGCGTAAAGGTTGAGGACAACCAGCCAGAAATCGGCGGCGGCGAAGGTGGAGCAGTAGTTACTCCAGCTGATGGTCTGAGCTACAATATTACCAGTGTAGCTGGTGGTAATAAGACAGTTGTTCTTGAGTTCTTCAACAAGAATACACCAGTTAATGTTAACAGTGTTGTAGTAGCTGGAGAGCCAACCGCAAACGTTGTATGTGCTGGTAACAAGGTTACAATTGGTTCTGCTAATGATCTGTCTGGTAAGACCTTGATTGTAGATGGTACTACAATTACTCTGCCAACTCTGACTGATGGTAAGGGCGCAGCACTTGAAGGTCTGGCTACACCTGTAGAATACAAGAAGAATTCTAAGACAGGTACTGCTGAGGTTGAGTTGACTGCAGATGTATTGACAAAGGTCAATATGGCTACTAATACTGAAGTAACTGTTACTTCCGTGCCTGCAGTTGCAAGCCTGAAGCTGAATACAGCTAACAAGCTGGTTGCTACCGCTGATGATTTGAACAATGTAACAGGCACTGAACTGGTTGTAACCGTTTCTGCTCCTGGTGCACAGAATCTGACTGTTAAGATCCCGCTGAGAGCAGCTGATGATATCACTTTGTCTGAGGTGGTACCTACTGTAACTCAGGGTAATAAGGATCAGGTTAAGGCTTCCGCTCTGTATCCGGTACAGTTCAACAAGGAAAAAGCTGGAAAAATCCTTGTAGAGGTAAATGGTGATGGTTCTGTAAAGGCTGTTGAAGCTGATCTGACTAATGCAACTGACAGCAAGACTGCTGCTGAAGCAATTAAGAGTGCACTGGAAACTTCCAAGTACAATACAAACTATACCTTTACTACTGAGAAGGCTCCTGCAAAGGCTGCTGGTGAGATTTATGCTGTTAAGATTGAGAGCAAGAACTTTACAGCTAAGGAAGTAGTTTCTCTGAAGGTAGCAGATGCAACCTCTTGTGTTACTTTTGACACACCAGTAGTAGTAGAGGCACAGGATAAGACTGCTGGTAAGGCAACTGTCAAGATTCCTGCAAGAATCTCTAAGGATGATGCTGGCGAGTGGACTCTGAAGATTGGTTCTTTGGATGATGTCAAGGTAACTCTGGCTGGAACTGAGACACCTGATAAGGTTGCACTGGCAATTGCGCGTGCAGCTCAGCAGGTTTCTACAGTAACAACTGATGTTGATGTTACTCTGGATCCTCAGGATAATACTGTTGTAGTTATCACTGAGAAGACAGGTAAGGAAGGTCAGGTTCTGAAGACTGGCAATGTTACCTTTGCAAAGAATGCTACTCCTCCAGCAGCAGAGACAGTTACGGTAGCTCCTCAGACATTCAACTTTACCAAGGATACGGATGTTTCTGGTAGTACACATGAAGCTACTGTAACTTATAATGGTAAAGGTGAGCTGAAGATTTGGAAGTCTGGAGAGTCTTTCCCGTCTGCTACACAAACAACAATCAATGATGTTGTCAAAGGTGTTAATGTAGAACTGAAGAGTAAGAAAATTACTCTGACAGGTACTCCAGCTGATAAGACTACTGCTGCAGTTAAGTTCTATGTTGGTACTTCTGAAGCCAATAAGGCTGAGCTGAGCATTACTGTTCAGGATACTACTCCAGCTCCGGCAGACCCAACCATCACTTTGGGCGCTGCTACCAAAACTATCAATGTACTGACAGCTGATGGCGACGCTACAAAGGAAACCACTGTTGCTATTGGAAATGAAGTGGGTGGAGAAACCGTCGTTGTGGCTCAGGATGTGTCTGGTCTGGCTGCTGCAGGTGATAATGCTACAGTTAATAATCTGAAAGCAACATGGACTTCTGGTAAACTGACCATTACAGGTACACCAAATAAGGCGGGCAATGCTGTATTCCATCTTGCAGTAAAGAAGGCTGGCAATGTTGTAGACTCCTCAAAGACAACATTTACTGTAACTGTTGAGAAGGTTAAGGCTGATGATTTGACTCCTTCTGCTCAGTTGAATGTTGGTAAAGATGCAATTGAAATTACTCTGGCAAAAAAGACTGGAGGCAATTTGTCTGAAGATGAGGTAAAGGCTCTGGGCTTTAAGGATCAATCAAGCGATGCAACTGGCTATACTGTTAATCTGACTGCTGCTACCTCTAGTGCTCAAGCAAATAAGGTTACAGTTACTGGTAAGAGCGGAAAAATTGAGATTGGTTTGAACCCTGCAATGCAGAGTGGTGAGACAGTTAATAAAATTGTACTGCTTGCCAGCGATTTCATCGAAGCAATCACAATTGATAACCCTGGTATTACAGCGTAATCACTCTCTGTGATTGACTCTTAAGTTCATACTTAAGTCCAAATTGGGACGCCCCTTTGGGGGCGTTCCTTTTTGTATTTGCGAAAAAAAACAGCATTGTCTTTGTGACAAGGCTGATTTTCGAAATTATCGAAATTTACATCGCTTTTACTGAAAGACAATCAAATTAGAGTTTCATGAGCCTAAGTATATATCTTGTTTCCTATTTTGCAGAAATTGGTAAAATCTTGCAGAATCCTGTAAAATTCCTATAGAAACAGTATCTTATATTTTGTAAACAATTTCAAATTCCCCACAAAAACAGGGAACTTTTCATTGTTCCGCTTCGTCATATATGATAGAATAAGGGTACAAGGTATCCTGTCCCAGCTGCGCGCACCCCGCCCAGCGGGGTCACTCGAAATAAGGAGGTTGATTTCAAATGAAAAAGTTCAAGCGTTTGAGTGCTTTGTTTGTTGCCCTGTGCATGCTGTTCAGCATGACTGCATTTGCGGCAGGCGCAACTGGCGCAATTGTGCTCACAATTGGAAGCCCGACTATGTCGGTCAATGGCATGGCAAAGACCATTGATGCAGAGGGCTCTCGTGCAACCCTCTATAAGGGGAACACAATGCTGCCGCTCCGCTCCGTTGTTGAGAATATGGGCGGTACTGTATCCTGGAATGCTTCCACAAGACAGATTGTGATGAAGTATAACGGCTCTACTGTTACCATGACACTGGGCAGTAAGGTTGCATACTCGAACGGTGTTCAGAAAACCATGACCGTTGCACCGTTTACCGATAACGGACGCACCTATGTCTGGCTGCGCTCTCTGGAATTCTTCCCGGGCGTAACCGTCAACTGGCGTGCAGATACCCGTCAGGCAACTGTTGTGTATCCAATGGTTGCAGGCTCTGCGCAGGGTGGTCAGCCGTTGCAGCTCAAGATTACCAATACATCTGCGGTTATCTACAATGAAATTCGTATGGCGCCTGCTGGTACAGAAAACTGGGGCCCCAATATTTTGAAGTATCCGCTTTACATGAATAGCATTGAAGATGTAACGATAAATGTTGCAAAGGCAAAGTATGACATGCAGCTGACCAGCTACTATGGACAGAAGGCATACTTCCGTGGTATGGACTTTACCAAGGCAAACAAGGTTGGCAGTCTCAGCATTACAGCAGCAGATACATATACCCTTGTTCTCGATGGTATCATTGCTTCCGGCGCAGACTCTACGGTGAACCTCAATCTGTATAATGCAACGGGCCAGCAGATTCGCTCCATTGTGTATGCTCCGGCAAGCACAGGCATGTGGTCTGAGGAGCTGCTGACAAACTACTATCTGCCAAATAACTCTGCGGTCAACCTGATGCTCAAATATGCGGCAGCAAGTCCCTATTATGACTTCCGCGTGACCTACTCAAGCGGTGTGCAGTATACGTTCAGCGGCGTGAACCTGTCCAGCCAGTGGGGCACCCAGCTCATTCGCCTGAACGCAAATGGTCAGGTTACGTATAACAATAGCCCATCGGGCGGTGGCAACAACAACTACGGCAGCACCACAGTAACTTTTAAGAATAGCTATGGCAAAACCGTTTATGAACTGCGCATGGCAGCCAGCAACACAGACTTTGCATTCAAGAATGCAGAGAACCTGATTGACACAACGAAGAGCGGCAGCACAGATGACTTTAAGTTTGATTTGGCTGGTTCTCGCAGCTGGTATATCCGCGCATATGATAAGAATGGTAAGAAGCTGGAGAGCGGCAAGGTAACATTCTCCAGCATCAGCACAAAGTCTGCAACCATTACTTTGAAGCGCAATGGCGACTTTGTAATGGGCTCCGATTCTTCGTCTTCGGGCAATGACCTGCTGATTGCAAACCTGACCGACCGCGACTTCTATGGTATGTTTGTTATCGATCCGAGTGACGACTATTATAAGTCCAGTTGGGATTATGATGACTTCACCGATAAATATGATGATGTCGGCAGCTTGGATAAGGGCGAGTATGATACATTCGACCTTGACCTCTATGGCAGAGATGATAACGAGCTGGAGCTTGTAATCTTTACGGATAAGAAGAACTTTGTTACACGTGATATCTCGTTTAGCCGAAATATTTCCGATTATGGTGTTATCTGTATTACCGATATCGGTTCCAGCAGCTTTACCTATGCCAAGTATGATGACTATGGCGATGATATCGGCGACGATAAGCTCGTATTTGCTATCTATAACGAAGATACCAGCAAGACGCTGCAAAAGGTTTATGTACGTGATGCAAATAAGGGCGATAAAGATGATAACCGCGAGCGGGATTTCGATAAGGATATCCTGAGCGGCACTTTGAGCCATCAGTCTGGCACAAGTAAGGTTATCAAAACAGATGAATGGAGAAACGATGGATACTATGATTTCCTGTTTGTCTTTAGTGATGATACCCGCATTGTACTCGATGATGTAGATATCAGCGATTACGATTATTTTGTTCAGATTTCTGCTGACCGTGATGGCGCAACTGCAGATGGCGAATAATTTTACCCTTTGAAAAAAATCCCCCGGCCA
>OGUD01001531.1_pt1 | contig 10680 bp, 9 predicted proteins | sample 1573671 | NCBI WGS metagenome assembly OGUD01 (sample SAMEA2582065, study PRJEB24529) | metagenome | biome: Human gut stool | place: China | collected 2011 | reverse complement strand
CCGGCCTGGGCATCTGCTTCCCCGTGATTCTGTTTGTCTCCGCCATCTCCGCCCTGGTGGGCATGGGGGGCGGCTCCCGGGCGGTGGTGCGCATGGGGGAGGGGAAGCTGGACGAGGCCAACAAAATTCTGGGCAACTGCACCCTGTTGCTGATGATCCTGGGCCTGGCCGCCACCGTGGTATTCCAGCTCTGCAAGGAGCCCATGCTCTACCTCTTCGGCGCTACGGAGAACACCATCGGTTACTCCATGGACTATTTGAATATCTACCTCTACGGCTCCATTTTTGTGGAGCTGGCCCTGGGCCTGAACTTCTTCATCACCTCCCAGGGCTTCTCCACCGTCGGTATGGCCTCGGTGATTATCGGCGCGGTGGTCAATATCGTCCTCGACCCCATCCTTATCTTCGGCCTGAATATGGGCGTAAAGGGCGCGGCTCTGGCCACCATCACCGCCCAGGCCGTCTCCGCCGTGTGGGTGGTGCGCTTTTTGTGCGGCAGGCGCACCAAGCTGCGGATTCAGCGGCGGCTTCTCCGTCTGGATGCCAAGGTGCTGGCTCCGGTGCTGGCCCTGGGGCTCTCACCCTTCATTATGCAGTCCACCGAGAGTCTGGTCAACATCGCCTTCAATTCCTCCCTCAAGACCTACGGAGGCGACCCGGCGGTGGGCGCCATGACCATCTGCTCCAGTATCATGCAGGTCTTTTCCCTTCTGTTTCAGGGCCTGTCCCAGGGGGCCCAGCCCATTGTGGGCTATAATTACGGCGCCGGGCAGTTGGACCGGGTCAAGCGGACCTTTCGCCTGCTCTTTTTCTCCTCCCTGTGCTTTAGCTGCGCCGCCTGCGCGGCGCTGGAGCTCTTTCCGGGCCTGTTTGTCTCGCTGTTTAACGACAAGCCGGAGCTGGTGGAGATCGCCGTCTGGGCGCTGCACATCTATGCCGCCGGTATGTTCATGCTGGGGGTGCAGTTCTCCTGCCAGCAGACCTTCGTGGCGCTGGGCCAGACCCGCGTCTCCCTCTTTCTGGCCCTGCTGCGTAAGGTGATCCTGCTGATTCCCCTGATCCTGCTCCTGCCCCGCTTCCTCAGCGACCAGGTTTTCGCCGTGTTTCTGGCCGAGCCGGTGGCCGATATCCTGGCCGCCACCACCACCGGCGCTATCTTCTTCTGGCGCCTCCCCCGCATTCTCGAAAAGCGGCGCCTGGAGCTGGAGCACAGGCCCATCTAACCCCAAAAAGGGGGGCGTTCCCTACGGGAACGCCCCCCTTTTTATGGCTCCAGGCCCAGCAGCTCCAGAACACCAACCTCAAGCGCCCGGGCCAGGTGGACCAGCTCATAGTCCGCCACCTCCCGCTCCCCGGTCTCCATCCGGCTGATGGCCTTTTGGGTCAGCCCCAGCCCGTCCAGTTGGAGCCGGACTGCGAGCTGCTCCTGGCTCAGCCCCGCCCGGTCTGTAGATCTTCAAGCTCCGCACCCCGTTTATCCCAAAGATAGGTAACCTCAGTTGACAGTATCACGGGGGCTCTGCGATGATTATTCCAAACATGACTAAGCAAAGTAAAAAATTTGATTTTTCCTCATAAGAAGAGCTCCCGCCCTCTTGTCACCGCAAAAAAAGCGTGCTATAGTGGCTCTACCGATAAAAGGAGGAATGGAATCATGCACACACTTCCCAAGCGCGCCCTGGCTGTCGCCTGTGCGGCAGCCCTGTTGGGTACCGGCACCTCCGCCCTGGCCGCGGAGTCCGTCCCCGCCTCCGCCCCATCCACCGGCATCTCCGTCCAACTGGACGGCCGGAATCTGTCCTTCCCTGACGCCGCACCTGAGGCGAGGGACGGCCGCACCTTCCTGCCTGTGCGCACCGTGTTTGAGGCCATGGGGGCCGAGGTGAGCTATTCCCCCGCCGCTCAGACCATTACCGCCGTTCGGGACGGCACCACCGTCACCATGGCCCTGGGCGGCACAACAGCCACCGTGGAGCGCAGCGGCGTCACCACCCACATCCCCATGGACGCGGCCCCCTACGCCCACGACAACCGCACCTATGTGCCCGTACGCTTCGCCGCTCAGGCCTTTGGCTGCGCCGTGGGCTGGGACGCCGGCGACCGCACCGTGATCCTCATTGACATGGAAAAGCTGGTGGAGGAGACCCTATCCAAGTATGACTTTACCTATCTGGAAAAATACCTGGCATACGGCCAGAAGTACCGCACGGGAATCTGGGACTTGAACGCCGACTTTGACGCCTCTCTGGACATGACGGGCCTTCTTCTGGGAAGTACGGCGGAATCTGCGCCCATTACCCTGGACGGCACTCTGGAGGGCGTCATGGCCGGCGGCGCGAAGATGGACGCCGCTATGGGCCTGACTATGGATCTGCGCCCCTTCCTGAAGGCTCTGACGGATGGCCAGAACGGAGGTATGAGCGCCAGCGATACCGAGTTGTTGGATGCCCTTGCCGAGGAAGGTATCCATATGGAGCTCCGGGGCGATCTGGAGGCCGGACAGCTCTATATCAGCCTGGGCGGAGCATTTTTGGAGCAGGCCGCCGGCCTGCCCGCCGACCCCTGGTACTCTATGGATATGAGTGCCATATATGAGGACATGGGGTTGGACTACGGTGCCCTCATGGAGATGACCACCGGCGACGTGGACTATACCGCCCTGCTGTCCCTGCTTCTCTCCACCGTAGAGCCCAATGACAAGGACACCGCCTATTCCGAGCTGACCCAGGCCGTAGATTTGGCCGCCCAGCTCCTGCGGGACGACGCCTGGGCGGTCAGCGGGAACGACCGCATCCTTCACTACGCCCTGGAGCAGGACGGCGTGGCCGCCGACTTCACCTTCACCCTCACCATGCGGGGTGATGACGTATCCGCCTATGACCTGTCCGTAGAGCTCTCCGCCGATGTCGACGGTTCCGCTCCCATGTCCATCTCCCTCCAGGAGTCCATGGACGCCGACGGCAGGATGGAGGCCTCTATGCAGTGTGATGCCGCCGGTCTGATGGACTTGGAATTCTCCATGTCCGGCCGGTACACCGAGGGCAAGACCGCCCCTGAAACCGAGCCTCCCAAGGGGGCCGTGGTGGTGGATCTGACCGCCCCCGAGGCCCCCGCCGACCCGGTTCCCACCTCTGGGGATCCAGCCGAGGTGGTCATTGATAAGATTTACACCACCGGCGGCGGCTTTATCGGCGTCACAGAGGGCTGATTCCAGAGCAGGGGCTCTCCGGGTAAGCCGGAGTGCCCCTGCTCTCTCCCCGGCGGGGTGCTGATTTTACCTGATGTTCTGTGCATTTTTCACGAAAATCCTCTTGACTTTCCCCTCCCATACTCGCATGATATAGATGGATTTTACCCGTCCGGCCTCCCTGCACACCGGACGGGACCAAACAAAGGAGTGTGAGTATGATGCAAGAAACCATGCTGCAGGAAGTGATGGCGGCCCCCAGGGAGATCCGGTTTGACAGGGTGCCCGTTCCCACGGCCGGGCCCGGGCAGGTGCTGGTGAAAATCAAGCGCATCGGCATCTGCGGCTCCGACATCCACGTATACCACGGCAAGCACCCCTACACCAAGTACCCGGTCACCCAGGGCCACGAGGTCTCCGGCCAGGTCGCGGCGCTGGGGGAGGGAGTCACCCAATTCCAGGTGGGTCAGCGGGTGACCATTGAACCCCAGGTGTACTGCGGCGAATGCTACCCCTGCACCCACGGCAAGTATAACCTCTGCGAGAACCTGAAGGTTATGGGCTTTCAGACCACCGGAACTGCCAGTGAATACTTCGCGGTGGACGCCTCAAAGGTGACGGCGCTGCCTGCGGGAATGAGCTATGACGAGGGCGCCATGCTGGAGCCTCTGGCCGTCACGGTGCACGCCGCCAGGCGGGCGGGGGACGTAGCGGGCAAGAAGGTATGCGTGCTGGGCTGCGGCCCTATCGGCATTCTGCTGGTTCAATCCCTGAAGGCCTTTGGCGCGGCCGAGGTCATGGCTACCGATATCTCCGACTATCGGCTGGAGCTGGCCCGCACCTGCGGAGCGGATTACGCTGTCAACACCAAAACCCGCCCCTTTGGCGCGGCTCTGACGGAGTGCTTCGGCCCCGACAAGGCGGACATCATCTACGACTGCGCGGGCAATGACACCACCATGGATCAGGCCATCCAGAACGCCCGGAAGGGAAGCGTCATCATCTTGGTTGCGGTGTACGCTGGCCTGGCCCACTGTGATCTGGCCAAGCTCAACGACTCCGAACTGGATCTGAACACCACCATGATGTATCGCCACGAGGACTATGTGGATGCCATCCGCTTTGTACGCGAGGGCATGGTACAGCTCCAGCCCCTGATGAGCAGGCATTTTGCCTTTACCGACTATCTGGCCGCTTACGAGTACATCGATACGCACCAGGAAACCACCATGAAGGTCCTCATCGACGTGGACCCCAGCGACGACTGAGGAGGGGAGCTCCGTGAGCATTGCAGAGCATGTAACCGGCCTACAGCACCTGGGGCTTCCCACCGCCGCGCTGGACGAGACCGCCGCTTTTTATGAGTCCCTTGGCTTTGTCCGGGCCCACAGCACTGTCAATCCCGGCACGGGGGAGCGGGTGTGCTTTCTCACCTGCGGCGGCCTGTGCATCGAAACCTACGAGTGCGCCGCGCCCGCCCGCCGGCCCGGAGCCATCGACCACCTGTCTCTGGACGTGGACGACATTGAGTCCGCCTGGGAGGAAGTGCGGATGGCCGGCCTGGCCCCGTTGGAAGATGCCATTCAGTTCCTCCCCTTCTGGGAGAACGGCGTGCGCTTTTTCAACCTACTGGGCCCCAACGGAGAGACGGTGGAGTTCAGCCAGAGGCTGTAGGCCGCGCAGCGTCTGGCTGCGACTGGTCAGTTCGGCGATATCTGACTCATTTCTTTGTGCAAAATTAGAGAATTTGCCTGACCCCCTTGCCAAGGGGCCCCTTTATAGACTATAATGTATATATGTTACAACAATCCAATCTAGTTAAAGCAATGACTGTAAAAAGAGAGGAAGGGATCGTGCCATGCTGGAAGACAAGAGACTGGATAAGGATGTGCCTATTCCCCTGTATTTCCAGCTTGAAAAGCTGATCCTGGAGGAGATCGACAACGGAAATTACCCGGTGGGGAGCATGATTCCCACCGAAATGGAGCTCAGCCAGATGTTCGGCATCAGCCGTACCACCGTGCGCCAGGCCATCTCCGACCTGGTGCGGGAGGAGCACCTGTACCGCATCAAGAGCAAGGGCACCTTTGTGGCCCACCCCAAGCTGGTACAGGGCTTCATTCAGAGCATCCAGTCCTTTGACGACGACGTACGCAGCACCGGCCGTACCCCCAGCACCGAGGTACTGGATCTCAAGCTGGTGGAGCTGGAGCCCGAGGTGGCGCAGCTTATGGAGCTGCCCGCGGGCACCAAGGCCATCTATCTCTACCGCAAGCGGTTTGCCGACGACGAGCCCATCGTCCGGGTGGAGACCTACCTGCCCTATGAAGCGTGCAGCTTTATCCTGGGACACGACTTTAACCGGGAGTCCCTCTATCAGGTGCTGTCCAAGCGGGACGACACCCGGGTCACCCACGTCACCCGTATCTGCGAGGCCCGGGCCGCCGACCCGGAGGACGCCGCGGTTCTGGGCTTGAAGCGGGGCCGCCCGGTTCACTATTTCCAGACCATCGGCTATAACCAGAGCGGCAAGCTGATTGAGCTCTCCTTTGCCCACTACCGGGGCGACCAGAGCCGGTTCCGTGTCGAGCTGTTCCGCGAGTGAGTGCACGCGCGGAATTTGCTTCCCCTTTTATGTAGTAACATAGTTACAATCCTACGATACTTTATCAGGAGGTCAGGTCATGTTCCATGTGCAAACCGTCAGCGGCCCCATCGCACCGGACGCGCTGGGGCACAGCCAGATCCATGAACACATCTTTGTCCACCGGACGCCCATGGCGGAGAAAAATCCCGCCCTCCGGCTGGACGACCCGGCTCGTTCACTGGAGGAGCTGCGCGCCTACCGGGCGGCGGGGGGAGGCTTCCTGGCGGACGCCCAGCCCGTGGCCGCAGGACGGGATGCAGAGCGCCTCGGCGCGCTGTCGCGGGAGAGCGGCGTGGCGGTGGCGGCCTCTACCGGCTACCATCTGCTGGGCTTTTACCCGGCGGACTGCTGGGTCCACAGCCTGGATGAGGAGGGCCTGTACGACCTCTACTGCGGTGAGCTGCTGGAGGGCATGCTCCCCTGGCGGCCCGAGCCGGACCGCCGCCCGGCGCAGCCGACGGCCTTTCGGGCGGGCCTGGTAAAGGCCGCCATTCCGGCCGAAGGCGCCGAGGGCCGGTACGCCGTTTTGCTGCGGGCGGCCGCCCGGGCGGCGGTGCGCTGCGGGGTGCCGCTGATGCTCCACACGGAGCGGGGGGAGAATACCCTGCCCGCCCTGGAGCTCTGCTTTCGGGCGGGCCTGACGCCGGAACGGCTCATCGTCTGCCACGTGGACCGGCAGGCCGCCGACTTCGGCCCCCATGACGCCATCGCCGCCACCGGCGTGTACCTGGACTACGACACCATCGGCCGCTTCAAGTACCACTCCGACGAGGAGGAGGTGGCGCTGCTGCGGCACATGTGTGAGCGGGGGTACACCCAGAGGCTGCTCCTGTCTCTGGACACCACCGCCCAGCGCATGGCCGCCTACGGCGGCGGGATCAGCCTGTGCTACCTGCTGGAGCGCTTTCTGCCCCGGCTGGAGGCGGCCGGCTTCCCCCCCGGAACCCTTGCGGATTTCACCGTGCTCAATTGCCGGCGGCTCTTCGCCGGCTGACCGGTATTTCAATACCAAATCAGTCAAGAAAGGATGCGCCTGACCATGATCAAACTCCCCGAACCCGCCAAACGGCCCACCATGTACTTTGTGGGCGTCACCACCGGACAGTCCTCCATCATGAAAATGTTCCCCATCTGGGCCAAGGAGCTGGGGCTGGACGCGGAGATCAAGGGCATCGACCTGCCCATCCACGCCCCCGCCGAGGACTACCGGGCGGTGGTGCAGTTCTTCCGGGATGACCCCCTGTCCCTGGGCGCGCTGGTGACCACACACAAAATTGACATGTATAACGCCGCAAAGGATATGTTCGACTACCTGGACCCCTATGCCCAGCGCTTCGGGGAGCTGTCCTCCATCTCCAAGCTGGACGGCCAGCTCCGCGCCCACGCCAAGGACCCCATCTCCTCCGGCCTGGCCCTGGACGCCTTCGTGCCCGAGGGCCACTGGCTTAAGACCGGCGCGGAGGTGTGCATCATCGGCGCCGGCGGCTCCGCCCTGTCCATCTCCGCCTACCTGGGCAATGAGGAGCGGCACGGCAAGGATCTGCCCAGCCGCATCCACCTGAACAACCGCTCCGCCCCCCGCCTGGCCGAAGGCGTGCGCATCCTGGAGTACCTGAACGTCCCCATGAGCTACCATCTGTGCAAGACCCCCGAGCTCAACGACAGGATTGTAGAGGCCCTGCCCGCCGGCTCCCTGGTCATCAACGCCACCGGGCTGGGCAAGGACCGGCCCGGCTCCCCCCTCACCGACCACTGCAAATTCCCCGAGAACGGCCTGGTGTGGGAGCTCAACTACCGAGGCACCCTGGAGTTCATGCACCAGGCGGAGGCCCAGCGGGAGCGCCGGGGGCTTCTGATTGAGGACGGCTGGACATACTTTATCCATGGCTGGACCCAGGTGATCGCCGAGGTCTTCCACATCGACATCACCGGAGAGCGGCTGGCCGCCTGCGACCGGCTGGCCCGGGAAATGAGAAAGTGACGCCAAGGGGAGGGCTCTGTCATGAAGGTACTTACCACACCCCGTTCTTACGGGAAAACCGATCCCGAGGTCTTTGCCATGCTCCGGGCCGCCGGCCTGGAGGTGGTGCGCAATGAGACGGGCGGGATCCTGGACAAGGAGGGCATGAAGGCCCTGCTGGCCGACTGCGACGGCGTGATCGTGGGAGTGGATCCCATAGACGCCGAGGTGATCGCCGCCGCCCCTAAGCTCAAGGCCATCGCCAAATACGGCGTGGGGGTGGACAACATTGATCTGGACGCCGCCAAGGCCCGGGATATCAAGGTCTCCCGCACGGTGGGCGCCAACGCTGAGGCGGTGGCGGACTACGCCATGGCCCTGCTCCTGGCGGTGGCCCGCAAGACGGTGCTCATTGACCAGCACTGCCGCCAGGGCGACTGGAAGAAGATCACCACCCGGGACGTGACCGGCGGCACCATCGGCATCCTGGGCCTGGGGGCCATCGGCCGCAACGTGGCCCAGCGGGCCCAGGGCTTCGGCATGAAGGTGCTGGCCCACGACCCCTTCTGGGACGAGGCGTACGCCAAGGCCCACGGCATCACCCGCGCCGCCCCCGACGAGATTTTCGCCGAGTGCGACGTCATCTCCCTCCACCTGCCCCTGACGCCGGAGACGGAGAACTTCATCGGCGCGGCGGAGCTGGCCAAAATGAAGCCGGACGCCATCCTGATCAACACCGCCCGGGGCGGCCTCATTGATGAAAACGCCCTGCTGGACGCGCTGGAGGCGGGGGCATCGATGCCTTCTCCTCCGAGCCGCCCAAGGATCCCCGCTGGTTTACCCTGGACAACGTGGTGCTCGGCTCCCACTGCGCCGCCTCCACGGCGGGCGCGTCCCGCAACATGGGGCGCATGGCTACTGCCAACCTCATCCACGATCTGGGCCTGTAGGGCGGGAGGACAGCGATGAAATACATACTGGCCCACGATCTGGGCACCTCCGGCAACAAGGCAACCCTGTTCAGCGACGAGGGGAAAATGATCACCAGCGAGGTGTTCCGCTACGACTGCCACTACTTCAACACCAACTGGGCCGAGCAGGATCCCGAGGATTTCTGGAAGGCCATCTGCGTCACCAGCCGCAACCTGATTGACAAGGCCCGCATCGACCCCGGCGACATCGCCGCAGTCTCCTTCTCCGGCCAGATGATGGGGTGCCTGTGCGTGGATAAGCAGGGCAACCCCCTGCGGCCCTCCATCATCTGGGCCGACCAGCGGGCCCAGGCCCAGGCCGCCGCCCTGGGGGAGCAGATCTCCCTGCGGGACTTCTACCACATCGCCGGACACCGCAACAGCGCCTCCTACGGCCTGCAAAAGCTCATGTGGGTGCGGGACAACGAGCCGGAGGTGTATGCCAAGACCTACAAGGCCCTCAACGCCAAGGACTTCATCGTCCTGCGCTTGACGGGGAAGTTTTATACCGAGCCCTCCGACGCCACCTCCAACGCCTGCATTGATCTGAACACCCTCCAGTGGTCGGAGAAGATCGTCAACGCCTCGGGCATCGACGGCAACAAGCTGCCTGAGATCGTTCCCTCCACCACCGTGGCCGGGGAGGTCACCCCCTGGGCCGCCGGGCAGACTGGCCTGAAGGCGGGCACGCCGGTGGTCATGGGCGGCGGCGACGGCCTGTGCTCCAACGTGGGCGCCGGCTCCATCAGCCCGGGCCGCACCTTTAGCTGCATCGGCACCTCCGCCTGGGTGGCCACCACCAGCGAGAAGCCCCTCTTTGACGAGGAGATGCGCACCTTCACCTGGGCCCACATCGTCCCCGGGCTGTACTCGCCCACCGGCACCATGCAGGCCGGCGGCAGCTCCTACAACTGGCTCAAGGGCCAGGTGGCCAAATATGAGACCGCCGTGGCCAAAGTGCAGGGCATCAGCCCCTACGACCTCATCAACGCGGAGGCGGCAAAGAGCCCCGCTGGCGCCAATGGTGTCCTCTTCCTGCCCTATCTGCTGGGGGAGCGGGCCCCCCGCTGGAACCCGGATGCCACGGCCGCCTGGCTGGGGCTGAAAATGGAGAACCAGCGCTGCGACCTCTTCCGGGCCGTCCTGGAGGGGGTCACCCTCAACCTGAACATTATCCTGGAGTCCTTCCGTAAGAGCATCCCCATCGACGAGCTACTGGTGGTGGGCGGCGGCGCAAAGGGCGCCCTCTGGTGCCAGATGATGGCCGACGTCTACAACGCCCGCATCAAGGTGCCCGTCCTGCTGGAGGAGGCCACCTCCATGGGCGCCGCGGTCACCGGCGGCGTGGGCGTGGGGGTGTTTAAGGGCTTTGAGGTCATCGACCAGATGCTCGAGCTCAACCGCACGGTGGAGCCCAACCCCGAGGCCGTGGCCGCCTACGGCCCGGTGAAGGAGGCCTTTGAGGTGTGTTACAAGGCCATGCTGCCCGTCTACGAGTACATGGCGTCCCACAAGAATGTGTAAGGAGGTTTTTTCCATGAAAAAGGAACAGGTACTTGCCAAGCTTCGCTCCTGCGGCCTGGTGGCCGTGGTCCGCGCCAAGGACGCCGACGACGCCATGCGTATCGCCGAGGCCTGCATCGAGGGCGGCTGCGCCGGCATCGAGCTGACCTACACCACCCCCGGCGTCAACGCCATCATCGAAAAGATGGCCAGAGAGTATGACGGAACCGACTTTGTCATCGGCGCGGGCACCGTCATGGACCCCGAGACCGCCCGCATGGCCATCCTCTCCGGCGCCCAGTATGTGGTCAGCCCCTACTTCAACGGCGACACCGTCCGCCTGTGCAACCGCTACCGCGTGGCCTGCATGCCCGGCGCCATGAGCATCGCCGAGGGGGTGGCCGGCATGGAG
>OGUD01001523.1_pt1 | contig 10754 bp, 12 predicted proteins | sample 1573671 | NCBI WGS metagenome assembly OGUD01 (sample SAMEA2582065, study PRJEB24529) | metagenome | biome: Human gut stool | place: China | collected 2011 | reverse complement strand
TACCGAGTAGATACCAACACTCTTGCCCTGTTTCTGTAATTCTACTAACTTTTTCAATGGATTATGATTCATCATAATCACTCCTTCCATTTTGAATATCTGAGAAACATATCAGCTTATTTATTTTTATAGGATTGTCCGAAAAAGAAGTTTGTTAAAACGCAGACAATCCGCGTATTTTGTGCTATACTATTGCTGTCCCAGCGACATCGTCGCAACCGAAATAAAAGAAAAGAGGTCATTCAAAATGCCACTCGTAACAACAAATGAAATGCTCCTACGTGCACAGGCAGAACATTATGCAGTTGGTGCATTTAATGTAGAAAACTTAGAAATGGTCATGGCTGTTATGCAGGCCGCAGAGGAAAGCAAGTCCCCTGTCATCATGCAGACAACCCCTTCCACCATCAAATATGCCGGACTGGATTACTACCTTTCCATGGTCAGAGCAGCAGCAGCGCGCGCATCTGTGCCGATTGCAATGCACCTTGACCATGGCGAGAGCTTTTCACTCGCCATGCAGGCACTGCGCACAGGCTATACATCCATCATGATTGATGGCTCACATTCTCCATTTGAGGAAAATATCGCGCTGACCCGCAGCGTTGTCGAGGCTTGCGCGCCTTCTGGTATCAGCGTAGAAGCTGAACTTGGCAAGGTTGGCGGCAAGGAAGACGACCTCGAGGGCGGCAGTGGAAACCCATTTACCGCCCCCGCCGAGGCAGAAGAATTTGTAAACCGTACAGGCGTCAACTCTCTTGCCATTGCAATTGGTACTGCCCATGGTTTATATTCCGGTACTCCAAAGCTGGATTTTGACCGTCTGCGTGCAATCCGTTCTCGCGTATCCATTCCGCTTGTACTGCATGGTGCATCTGGTGTCCCAGATGAAGCTGTACGCGAAGCCATTATGAGCGGTATCTGCAAGGTAAACTTTGCAACTGAACTGCGTATTGCATTCAGCGATGGTGTCAAATCCTATCTGGAAAAAGACCCAAGTGTATTTGACCCCAAGAAATACAGCAAGGTTGGACGCGAAAATGTCGTTCGTCTGGTCAAAGAAAAGATTGCGCTTTGTGGCTCTGTAGGCAAGGGCTAAGTTCTTTGAAACCATCGCACCATCGCATATGCGATGGTTTTTCATTTTTCTCCAATTACTTCATCCGAAAGAACGCAATGGCATGCAGCGCACCAAAATACAAGCCAACCAGCGACAAGCCGCCACTTAAAATCATAAGTCCCAAATTATACTGTTCCAGATATGCGTTCAGCACAATCAGCACCGCAAACAGGAAATACAGAACGCACAAGGCACCCACACGATTGCGGCCCTTATTCTTCAAAATATAATCAAGTGGTGAAATGGAGTGCTCAAAGTCCACATTGGTGATAACCTCCAGCTTTTTGAGGTAAGACAGCCGGAAATACAGCTCAACCAGCACTATGGTAATCACACCAGCAAGCGTCGCCTGTGTCCAAGTCAAAAATGTACCTGCGCACAAAATCGCCGCAAACAGAATGATAGTAAAGCGGTTTTTGAAAAACTGCATGCGGTTTTCATGCTCCTTATGCAGCAAATATCCCTGCCTCGTCAGTCTATCATAATAAATGACACGTTTTTGCTTATCTGTATAGACATTGCGCCCAGATAAACGAATCGTTTCATGCGGTGTTTTTTTCTTATTTCTGCTCATTACTTCTTATCCAGCATTTCTGCTCCACGGCAGTAGGTCTGCAATACATCATAATCTCTATCAAGAACTACAAGGTCTGCATCCAGTCCAACGCCAATGCTGCCCTTTCTATCATCAATACGCAGACAAGCAGCTGGGTTCTTTGTACAGGAATTGATTGCAACATGAACCGGAACCAATGCCTTTTCAATGAGGATACGCAGACCATCGTTCATGCGCAGTGTAGACCCTGCAAGACCCTTGGTCGAGGTCAGGTGTGCACTTCCATCTTCATAAATTTCGATTTCATTGCCGCCAAAGATAAACTTTGAACCAGCCGGAGAACCCTTTGCCATGAGTGCATCGGTAACCATGATGCCATGGTCAGCACCCTTTGCATCAAAGAACTGGTGGAGTGCGGCAGGAGTCGAGTGATTTCCGTCACAGATAATTTCACCATACATGCCCTGTACACGGAATGCAGCACCAACCAGACCATTTGCACGGTGATTAAATGGTGTCATGCCATTATATACATGTGTCATAGAACGCGCACCATTTGCATAGCCCATCAGTGCCTGGCAGTAATTTGCACCAGAATGTCCAATGCTAACCACAACACCATGGTCGCGGCAATAATGTGTCAGTGTAAAGTTCTCATCCACTTCCGTTGCCATTGTGATGTACTTAATAAGTCCATCTGCTGCCTTCTGATACTTCTTAAACTGTGCTACGCTTGGCTTTACAATATGCTGCTCTGGCTGTGCACCCTTGTAAACCATATCGAGATATGGGCCTTCAAAGTGAACGCCCAGAATCTCTGCGCCTTCATAGCCATCGCGTACAACCTTTGCAACATTTTCAAGTGCTGCGGTCAGAACCTGCTCACTCTGTGTAATGGTAGTTGGCAGAAGTGCGGTGACACCTTCCTGCACAATATTGCGCACCCAATAACGGAGGCCTTCTTCCTCTGCGTCGTTGGTATCAAAACCAAAAGCACCATGACAATGGATATCAATAAAGCCTGGCAGAATGCGATTTTCACCATAATCACAGTCTACATCCTTGATTCCATATGGATGGACACCAGTAATCTTGCCGTCCTCCATTTCAATCTGTGCCTCAATAAACTGATCTGCGATCCATACATTACGGCTTTGAATAATCATTTTTGTTTCCTCCTTAAAAATCTATTTTACAACTGCGATGCGATTCCCATTCCATGAAATCGACACCATTCCTTTTACATACCCCACCTTTTTCGACAGGATAGACTTGCATTTTCGAAGAAAATACACTAAAATAGAATTAACTTATGCACTTTTTCAAAAACACCATAAAATATGCAAAAGGATTTAGCATGATGAACAAAACATCCAAAAACAGTTTCCTTGCGTTTGGGTCAATCTATAATAAACCAATTTCTCCGAGTGAACAGCAGCTTGTCTGCGCGCGGCAGCTCGCACGTCAAAAAACAGTAACCAATCTATTCTGTTTTCCCTGCGAGGTATATATTGAGCTGGTTCACGGGATTGCTTCTATTTTAATCGGTACTTGTCCAGAATTAGAGGAGCTTTCTATATTTCCAATTCATAATCACCTGAAAATTAAGGCGAATATGTATTTCAATATTGTGCCCATTTCCAATGAGGTTACATATAACCTCATTTCTCCGAAAGTATGCATGGTTCCGGCAGAACTGCCTATTCCATATACATATCTTCCGCTTTGTGCTCCGTTTCAGGTGCGCGATGTACTGGACTGCTATCAAACTGATGTTTCACAGTTCCATTTTCATACATCGTCCCACAACTATTATGAGCTTCTCTATGTAGGTGAAGGGAGCCTCAATGTATGCATTGAAAAGTATAACTTTACTCTTTCTGCACATGATCTCATTCTGTGCGCGCCCAATGCCCCACTACGTGCCCGGCAAATCACAATTAACTCCACATGCTCTTATGTAACCATTGTGTTTGACCTGCAGGGCAGGGTTCCAGCACACATTCTGCATCATATCTTTCACTGCTCCAGTGAGCTCAAAGATATTTTATGGAAAATCAGCAAACAGTCTGTTTCTGATTCCTATTATACCCAGATGCTGACGCCCTGTCATCTGCAAGAAGCACTCATTCGTGTGCTGATTCAGGCAGATGAAACCAGAAAACGCCGCGTACTTCCAGGAACCCAGAGTGAAGTACACAGTGATTTACTCCAGCAGATTTTGACATACATGAACGCGCATGTGACAGAACCCATTACAGTAGAAGAAATCTGTCATGAATTCTTTATTTCGCGTTCCTCGCTGCAAATGCTCTTTAAGATGTATCTGCACTGCTCGCCGAAAAGCTATCTGCTCAACAGCAAGCTTGAAAAGAGTAAAGAGCTGATCCGCGAAAATCAGCATACCATCAGTGAGATCGCCTATTTGCTGGGATTCAGCTCTATTCATTATTTTTCAAGGTTATTCAAAAAATATTTTGATATATCGCCCAGGCAGCCAGCGAAATTTCAGACGGCACAACAGATGATGCCGCAAATCCGCCCTTCCCTCTTTAAGAGGCTGACTGAATGCTATAACGTGAAATTTTAATGACAACGCCCTTGCTGACCTCTACATCAATGACATCATCCTTAATCTTTACAATTTTTCCATAAATCCCGCCAGCAAACATGATAGACGCACCTGGGTTGATATTTTTCTGAAGCTCTGCCATCGCTTCGCGGTTTTTTTTCATGTTGCGTGCGGAAAGAACCAGCACGACCAACATACAAACAACAAACAGTGTACCAACTGTGATACACGTCCACAGGATGACTTCCCAATTCATAACTCAACTTGCTCCTTCTGCCGTTTCCTCTGTGAACTGCGCAGTACGAAAAATATGCTATCCTGATACAGATAGAGGAAAGACATGGATTGCCCATTTGGGCAATCCATGTTTTTGCTTACTTGCGGGTGTATGGATACAGGGTAACACCCTTAACAACACGGTTTACCTCACCGGTCGGACACGGATTATCCGGTGTAATGCCAAGTGCCAGAGACTTGAGAACAGCCAGTGTCTGTGCAAACAGAATGTAGCCAAGACCCAGCAGCACATTCTCATGCTCGCCAGCAATATCAAATACAACCGTATGGTCAACCAGAGCAGAAACTGCATCGTCCGGCTTTGACATCACAGCCACAATCTTATTTGCCTTGCGCTGTCCGCTCATCTCCTTGATGAGGTCAACTTCATACTGTCTGGTGTATGCGTCATCGCTCAGATATACAACGGTAATGGTTGTATCATTGATGATGGACTTCGGACCATGACGGAAGCCCAGAGGGGTGTCATACATGGTGACAACCTGACCAGCAGTCAGCTCGAGCATCTTGAGTGCAGACTCCTGTGCTGTGCCCTTCAGGGTGTTGCTGCCAAGGTAAACAATGCGGTCAAATGCAAAGTTATCTACAATCTTCTGTGCAATGTCAAACTTCTGGTCGAGAAAGCTCTGGCCAGCAGCTGTAATTTCCTTTACCTGTGCGGTTACCTTGTCCAGTTCATCCAGATGGAAGCACAGATAAGTTGCAAGATACATATTCGAGAAGCTCGAAGTCATTGCAAAGCTCTGGTCATGGGTCTCGTCAGTCAGATTGATTGCATAGCAGTTATCGGTTGTCGCTGCGCGCTTGGACAGTGCACCGTCCTTGTTGCAGGTTACAAACAGATGGTAAACATGGTCGCATACTGCCTCCGCAACATCAATTGCACCAACAGATTCCGGAGAGTTGCCAGAACGGCCAAAGCTAACAAGCAAGGTCGGCTTTGTGCGGGACAGGTATGCTTCTGGGGTTGCTACAAGGTCAGTGGTGCCATAGGACTTCACCTTATGACCAAACAGGCGGGACAGATGCGGGAACAAAGCATTGCCCACAAACTCACTGGTTCCTGCACCAGTCAGAATGACATCAAAGTCCTCCGCGGTCAGAACCTTGTCTATAAACTTCTTGATTTCATCCTTATGCTCTGCAATCTGTGCACAGGTTCTGTCCCAGGTTGCAGGCTGCTGATAAATCTCTGTCAGGGTAAATACAGATGAAGTTTCCTTCATCTTCTCCTCGCCAACACCAAAAATTGTTTTCATATTCTCTGCTCCTTTCAGCTCAGTGCATCTTTCACCATAATACAAAGTAATATCTGTGGAGATGCTTTTTTTACGATAGAATCTTAACGATTAGAAACCGTCCTCCGGCTCAACTTCCTCAATCTTCTGGAAGGTATAACGTGCAACGCCTTCAGTGCCCACTTCCATTGCAGTCTGAGTCAAATCCTCGAGATCCTCAATGAACTTACGGGACATTACGATTTCGAGCAGCATTGGCAGGTTGGTGCCAGACAAAACGTTTACATTGCCGCGCGGGAAACCAACTTCCACTGCGGTCTTGAACGGGGTGCCGCCCATAAGGTCTGAGAATACCAGAATGCCTTCGCAGTCCTTGAGGTCATCCATTGCCTTTGTGAGCTCACGCGCCAAATCTTCCAAGCTGTAGGTTGGAAGAAAATCTATATAGCGATAAGCCTCCTGCTCACCCGCGATCAAATTCACCGAGCTTGTGAGTCCAGAGGCAAAGTTTGCATGTCCTGTTACAACCAATCCGATCATGTTCTAGTCTCCTATCTATTATTTTATATTTGCCTGTATTTTCACATGCCTGTATTTTCACAAATTCAGGCAGGTGCAGTTCCCAATTCCGATGCCAGGCGTTCCAAATTCTTCTCAATGATTGGAACATAGATAGCACTCGGATGAAAACACACTTTTGCATTTTGATAGTAGGTTTCCGCATTTTTTCTATCCTGTCGATATTCATACTGTTTTGCAATCATAAACAGGATAACACCAAGCGGAAATCCATAATATTTTTTGGAATTGATTTCATCAATCATTTCCTCTACTAAGTCACTGCGCTTATCGAGCATGACATAATATGCTTGTTCATTATACTGGGTATACAGCGGATCACCCAGTGCACGGATGCTATCCAGCATCCAATCTGCATATGTTCTCTGTCCTTGGAGCAAAAACATATGATAGTATTCTTGCAAAAAATTTTTCTTATCATCTAGGTCTTGATAAGTGGTTTGCAGCATTTTCTTTAAATGCTGTTCAAATTTTTCCATATTCTGCCCCATATAATAGCCACGAAGCTGATAGAGGTCACTGACATACGGCCCCAATAATTTACGTACTATCGGCATGGTACAGATCTGCTCAACAGTCTCATAGTCCTGCCTTTGCAGGCTGACGTTTAAATTTCTAAGCTGAAAATTCTTCATAAGTTGGAATACAACGTATCCCAAAAACGCAAGGAAAATAATAGATGCGGTTATTGCACTCACATAGACACCTAATTTCTTTGGTTAAAACACGGGGGGAAATGCACAATTTGTCATTCCCCCCTCGTTTTACCGTTCTGCTATGCGTTCACACAGCGGACATTCGATTATTTTAGCATGGTTTTGGTAATGCCTTTGTCCTCCAAGTCCGTTACAACCTGTAGGGAAGCATTATAAACCTACTGACCACTATTCTGCAGACGGAGTCGGGTACTCATACCACTCAACCAGTGGGTTGTATCCGCCAGGAATGCTGTTGCCGTTTTCGTCCATAGCCTTAGAGTCGCCGCTCCAGATACCAAATGCACAGCCGAGGATACCAACGATGAGGATCAGCATGATGCACTTAACCGGTGTCCAGCCCTTCTTAATGAGCAGGTAAATACCCAGAGTGATGAGCAGCGGAAGCAGCTTCGGCAGAATGCCGTCGAGCAGCCCCTGAATATTGATTGCTGGATTGCCAACAATAATACGCAGAGTGGTGCCACCGTAGTTTGCAATCAGACCGCCAACAACGAATACGCCTAGGATACTTGCAGCACGGGTGAATTCCTTTGCGTTGGAAGTCAGCATGATAACTGCCTTTGTGCCGAGGCCATAAGACCAGTGCATCAGCCACCAACGAATTGCAAACTGACATGCGTTAAAAATAAGTAAGAATAGGATTGCACCAAGGATGTTGCCTTCCATCGCGATATTCGCAGTCAGACCTGCGGTAATTGGAACGAGGGTCAACCAGAACAGTGCGTCACCGATGCCACCCAGAGGGCCAGCAGCGGAAATACGTACAGAGCGAATGGTCTGTGTATCGACCTTATTCTGCTCCAAGGAGAGGACAATACCCATAACAAAGGTTACGAGGAATGGGTGGGTATTGAGAAAATCAAGGTTGTGTGGCATGGAAGCCTTGAGGTCTTCCTTATTGGTATGAATCTTCTGAAGGCCAGGAAGCATAGACCACAGCCATCCACAAGCCTGCATTCTTTCATAGTTAAACGAAGCCTGGAGGAAGCAAGACATCCAAACCATCTTGTTCAAGGTCTTTTTGTCCAGCTGAGGCGCTGGGGTCAGATCTTGGTACTTTTCAGGAATATTATATGCCATCTTCGTCGCCTCCCATGTTGCCACTCATGCTGACTGCACCAGCATTTGCCTTAATCTTGGTATGGATTGTGAAGTCATAGATTGCAATTGCAATGCCTACGAATGCACACAGAACCAGAGTTGCGCCAGCTGTGCTTGCATTTGCAGCACACAACAGAGCCATTGCAAAGCCTGCGAGCAGGAAGCCCCACATCTCCTTGGACATCATAACCTTCATGAGGATTGCGAAGCCAACGAACTTCATAGCGCCGCCAGCCGCATCGAGACCAGCCATTACCCAAGACCAGCTGTAAGACAGGTTCTTGAGGGTTTCACCAAGCAGTGTGCCGCCGTACAGACCCCCGGCAGCAATACAGGAAAAGCAGACCACCGACAGCAAGCAGACCAAACAAGGTACCCAGAATTGCCATTTCAGTAAAGTTGATGTTACGGATACCCTTAACATCTGCATTTTCAGCACACTGGTCAGCCTTTGCCATCATACCAGACATAATGGTGAAGGTCAAGGTAACTGCATACTGACCAAATACTGCAAACGGAATTGCAAGACCCATTGCAGCACCGACACCGTCAGCCGTTGGCTCCATGTTAAGCGAAACAGCAAATACGGTTGCCATGATACCGCCGAGGATTGCGTTCGGAGGCTGTGCGCCACCAATTGGCATACTACCAATTTGAATAAGCTGATATGCACCACCAACTACGATGCCCAGTTCAAAGTTTCCAAGGATGGCGCCGATGAGCGGACAGGTCACGATTGGCTGATACAGAGATTCCAGGAAGCTAAACTGGTCAATACCCATGATAAAGGCCACTACAAAGACCAAAATTGCCTGGATGATTGTAATTTCCATTTGTACTCCTTTCCAGATAATCCCCTTTCGAACACGTTCAAATTATTTGAACAGCTTGTCAATACTCTCTGCCGGTGTATCCGGAACACGCTTAATTTCCAGTTCAACACCGAGCTCCTGCAGCTTTTTGAAGGCTGCTACATCATCATCATCGACTGCGACGGAGGTTGCAACCTGGCGCTTCCCATCTGCCATGTGCATATTGCCGATATTGAGCTTCTTAATCGGCACACCACCCTCAACGAGCTTCAGGACGTCCTGCGGATTCTCGCAAATAATTGCAATATGCTGATTCGCAGAAGCCTTGTGAATGATGTTGATGGTCTTCTCGATTGTGAAGAAACGGGTCTGGGCGTAAGCCGGAGCCGCCATGTTCATGAGTCCCTGACGGAATTCATCTGTTGCGACAGAATCGTTTGCTACGAGCAGCAGGTTTGCACCTACAACGCCGCACCACTGGGTTGCGACCTGACCGTGAATCAAACGATTGTCAATTCTTGTTAGTACAATGTCTGGCATGTTATTTTCCCCTTTCTATGCAGACTTTTGTGATACGCGCTTCCTTTCTCCTCTCTCCTTTGTAATTAAACCGTGTTTCCGCATGGGAAGCATCGCGCGAAACACCTTGAACTACGTGTTTTATTTTACCAGAACTTCCAATTAAATAATTTGCACTTTTTATCCGTTCATTTGCATTTTTTATTTGTATAATTTCAACAAAAGTTATGAATAAATTATGTCTTTTCCCAGATTTTTCTTGTGAAAAACCCCAATTTTCTCACTAAAACTCGAATTTTTAGGTGTATCTTTTTTACTAATCTGGTTATATTTTCTCTCTTTTTTCAGCATATAATGGTTTCTTTCTGTTGCTCATTCGTCATCTTATACAAATATACCGTCATCCCTTTTGCACTTCTTTTTTCAGTTCCATATACCACCACAAGTTTCCTACTCCTATTTTATTAGATACCTGTTTGCTCTATGAAAAATTTTTTATTATTTTACAATTTATAGATTTGGTATAGCTTTGTGTTTCCTGTGCCATACTATTTCGCATAGGAGGGGATTTTTATGGCAAAACGACTGGGACGGCGCACCATCACGCTAGATCGTCCTGTATATCTTTCATCCCATGCCGCTGTAGTTGGACAAAAAGAAGGAGAAGGCCCTCTGCAAGGCTCCTTTGACCTTGTCTCAGAGGATACACATTTTGGCGAAAAAACCTGGGAGCTCGCAGAAGCACGCATGCAGCGCACTGCGATTGATACCGCAATTGCCAAGGCAAATTTACAGCTTTCTGACCTTGATTTGCTGCTTGCAGGTGACCTGCTCAACCAATGCATTGGTTCTTCCATGGCATCCGTCACCACAAACGTGCCCTTTGTTGGACTATATGGCGCGTGCTCTACCATGGCAGAAGGGCTTGCCGTTGGTTCATGCTTTGTCGATGGTGGTACTGCCCGTACACTATGCGCGGCGGCTTCCTCACACTTCTGTGCAGCCGAGCGCCAATACCGTTTCCCGCTCGCCTACGGCGGACAGCGTACCCCCACCGCACAATGGACGGCAACTGCTGCGGGTGCTGTTGTGCTCACCAATCAGCCCGCGCGCATTCGCGTATCGCATGTTACATTCGGTCAGATGGTTGATTTGGATGTAACTGATGCCAATAATATGGGTGCTGCGATGGCACCGGCGGCTTATGATACGCTCTCTCATTTATTTGAAGATACCGGAAC
>OGUD01001519.1_pt1 | contig 10763 bp, 9 predicted proteins | sample 1573671 | NCBI WGS metagenome assembly OGUD01 (sample SAMEA2582065, study PRJEB24529) | metagenome | biome: Human gut stool | place: China | collected 2011 | reverse complement strand
GAGAATCCCCTGCCTTCAGGCAGGGGGAGTGTCAATTTCATATGTTGTATTTTGGGTGAAGTAATCGGTAAAGAACACAAAGTGGCTATAAAATAACCTGCAAATTCTCTTAATTTGACAGTGAAATATTGCTTGTGATATAGTATAATTGTATATGGATTGTAAGGGTAATTTTTCCCAAAACACGGAAATTGAAAGGACTAATTTCATGAGCCAAATTACAACGATCCTGCGCGGCGCGCGCGAGACCTATGAACTGCCGGTGCTGTTTCAGCATGCGGGTGCATGGGTGGAGGACGCACTGGCAGAAGCAGGGCTTTGCATGGGTACGATGGAGACAGCAGGCGATACCGTCTTGCTGATTGGTGCACCATGCCCAGAGCTGACTGCGGCAGAATATACGCGTCTCGTCCAGAACCATCAGGCGATAGGGGCAGACTTCACTGTTTTTGCACAGACCATGCCTGCTCGTGGGGCGGATGACAGTGTTTTATGCCTTGCACCAGATACCCCGCCGATTGTGTGCGCGCGGAAAGAAGCAGCACAAATGCTCGCTGAAGGTGACCTCATTGCAGGAGTGAATGCTGCTTTGCAAAAAGGAAGCACTGCGGAAGTTGTGCTGACTTCAAACGTTATAACTGTAACCGATGGACTATCGGCATTTGAAGCACAAAAACGCTTGTGTACGAAAATTAACATGAGACATGTTGCAGCCGGCGTACAGATTTTTGCAGCAGATAGTGTATATATTGCACCAGATGCAAAGATTGGCGCAGGCACTATGATTCTTCCGGGAACGATTATTCGGGAGGGCTGTACCATTGGCTGCGGCGCTGTCATTGGGCCAAATGCATTGCTGGAAAAGGCACAAATCGGGGATCGCACCTCGGTCAATTCCTCTCAGGTTTATGAGAGTGCAATTGGTTCTGATGCCACAGTAGGGCCATTTGCCTATGTGCGTCCAGGCTGTAAAATTGGAAATCATACACGTGTTGGCGACTTCGTTGAACTCAAAAAAGTTGAGATTGGAAACGGAACCAAGGTTGCACACCTTACTTATATTGGAGACGCAACTGTGGGCGAGCGCGTGAATTTTGGCTGTGGCACGGTTATTGTAAACTATGATGGTTATCATAAGTTTCATACCGATATTGGAGACGATTGCTTCCTAGGATGTAATACCAATCTGATTGCACCGGTAAAGCTGGGCAACCGCGTATTTACAGCAGCAGGCACAACTGTCACAAAGGATGTGCCAGATGGCGCGCTAACGGTTGGACGTTCCCGCCAGACCACACTCGAGGGCTGGAATGATAAACGCCGCGCGCAAATGGCGGAAGAAAAGAAATAATAAAAATATAATGGAACTGTGTACACAGGGGGTACAATACAAATGATTTCTCATGGCAAAAACATCAAGATTTTCTGTGGTAACTCACACCCAGCGCTGGCAATGCAGATTGCATCTGCACTTGGTCTGCCGCTCGGAAAGGCAACCGTAAGCACTTTTTCAGATGGTGAAATTTCGGTTTCTTTTGGTGAAACCGTGCGTGGATCGGATGTATTTTTAATTCAGTCCACTTGCGAGCCGGTAAACAACAATCTGATGGAATTGCTCATTATGATTGATGCTTGCCAGCGTGCATCTGCTGGTCGTATCACAGCAGTTATGCCCTATTTTGGTTATGCACGTCAGGATCGTAAGAACAAGGCACGTGATCCGATTTCTGCAAAGCTGGTTGCAGACCTGCTCACAACTGCGGGCGCAGACCGTGTGCTGACTATGGATTTGCATGCAACACAGATTCAGGGCTTCTTTAACATTCCAGTAGATAACATGATGGGCGCATCTGTTATGATTCCGCATATTGCGGGCAGCTTTGGTATCAATCGAGATGACCTTGTAATTGTTTCCCCAGACCTAGGCTCTGTAAACCGTGCACGTAAGTTTGCAGAAAAGCTGGATTTGCCGCTTGCAATTATTGATAAGCGCCGTCCAAAGGCAAATGTTTCTGAGGTCATGAATATCATTGGTGATGTACGCGGCAAGAAGGTTATGCTGGTGGATGACCTCATTGACACCGCTGGTACACTGGTACACGCAGCAGAAGCACTGATTGAAAAGGGCGGCGCAACCGAGATTCATGCCTGTGCAACCCATGGCGTGCTTTCCGGTCCGGCAATCGAGCGCATTCAGAATAGCCCGATTCAGACCCTGACCCTACTGGACACCATTGCACTGCCGCCGGAAAAGATGATTGATAAGATTCATGTACTGCCAGTTGCACCTGTCTTTACAGAAGCAATTGCACGTATTTATGAAGAAGTATCGGTTTCTCCGCTGTTTGACTAAGTTAAATATGGAGAGGATGGACGGAGCCGCTTGCGGTTCCGTCCATTTTCCATATTATATTGTGATGTTTTGTTTTATGGTGGGCGAATCCGTCCACTTTTTTATGAGAAGGAGTAAATTATGAAAATTTTAGCGGTGGGAGATATCGTCTCTCAGCCGGGACTGGACACTGTGAATCGTTTGCTGCGCAAAATTCGCAAGGCGCATGGAATTGATTTTGTCATTGCAAATGGAGAAAATGCTTCTGGTGTAGGCATTACACCAAATCAGGCGGAAGATATTTTTGCTGCCGGTGCAGATGTCATTACACTTGGTAACCACGTGTTTCATAAAAGACAGATTGTACCGTATTTGGATGACTGTGCCTATATTCTGCGCCCGGCGAACCAGGCACCGCAGCAGCCGGGGCGCGGATGGGGGATTTATGACTGTTTGGGATATCGTTTGCTGATTATCAACCTCATTGGGCGGTGCGAAATGGCATTTGGGCCAGATAATCCATTTTTGCTGGTGGATCGCATTCTGCGTGACCAAAGGGGAAAGTATGACATTGCAGTCTGTGAATTTCATGGCAGTGCCACCAGTGAAAAGCTTGCAATGGGCTTTTACTTAGATGGCAGATGCAGTGCTGTATATGGTACACATACCCACGTACAGACAGCAGACGAGCGGGTCAATCCCAAGGGAACCGGATATATTACAGATTTGGGTATGACAGGCCCTTTGTGGTCGGTACTGGGGGTAGAGCCAGAGCAATCCATTGCAATGTTCCGCGGCGACTTGACCGATTATTTTCGGGCGGCAAAGGGAGAGACTGCGCTCATGGGCGCAATCTTTGATATTGACCCATCCACTGGAACCTGCAAGTCTGTGACGCGTGTGTTTGAGCAGATGGAGGCATAAAGAAAAAGCCGGAAGCATGTGCTTTCGGCTTTTGGTATTCAGATAAAATTTGTACTTAGAGCGAAATAACCTGATCGCGCGCAGGGCCGACACCAAGCATGGAAACGGGGCATCCGCAAATCTTTTCCAGTGCCTTGATATAATCCTGGATGGACTGAGGTAGTTCGTCAAAGGTACGGCAGCCTGTAATATCCTCGTCGAATCCATCAAATTCTTCATAAATAGGGGTGCAGTGCTCTAAATCCGCAAAGTTTGCCGGGAACTCTTCTACACGCTTTCCGTGAATCTCATAGGCAACACAGACCTTCAGCTTGGACAGTCCGCGCAGCGGGTCAATTTTATTGATGACCATTTCAGTCAGCCCATTGACACGCACAGCATAGCGTGCAATGACGGCATCAAACCAGCCAGTACGGCGCGGGCGTCCGGTAACGGTGCCAAATTCGCCGCCCGCCTTACGGATATAGTCTCCGGTTTCGTCGAAAAGCTCGGTCGGGAATGGGCCTTTGCCCACACGTGTGGTGTAGCTCTTGAAAATACCCATAATATCGGTAATGGCAGAGGGGCCAACACCGGAGCCAATGCAGCAGCCGCCAGCGACTGGATGGGAAGAAGTAACATAGGGATACGTTCCCATATCGAGGTCAAGCAGTGTACCCTGCGCGCCCTCAAACAGCACAAATTTTCCGGATTTTACTGCATCATAGGTTAAAATAGAGGTATCTGTGACATAGCGGCGCAGACGCTCCGCATAGCCGCGGTATTCTTTCAGTACACTGTCAATATCAATGGGTTCACCACCATATACGCCGGTGATGACCTGATTTTTCCGGGTGCAAGCTGCGCGCATGACATTTTCAAAGCGGTTGGGGTCGATAAAGTCGTGCATGCGAATGCCGATACGCTCGGACTTGTCCATATAGGTAGGGCCAATGCCCTTTTTGGTTGTACCAATATCATCATTGCCACGCGCCTGCTCAGACAGTGCATCTAGAGATAGATGCCACGGCAGAATGCAGTGACAGCGTGCATCAATAAACAGTTTGTCACAGGAAATTCCTTTTTCTGCCAAGCCGTCAATTTCGCGCAGGACATTGCGCGGGTCTACAACGACACCCGGCCCAATTACATTGATGCAGTCGGGGTATAGGATGCCGGAAGGAATGAGCTGCAACTTATACTTCTCGCCGCTGACAACAACGGTGTGACCTGCATTGTTGCCGCCTTGGCTGCGTACCACCAAATCTGCGTGCGCTGCAAAAATATCAATGAATTTACCCTTGCCTTCGTCGCCCCACTGAGCGCCTAAAATAACTTTGCCAGGCATGATATAAGCCCCTTTCATGAATGAAAAATCAGAGAATGGATAACATTATGCTTCAAAACATACGGCTTTATTATACAGCAGGCATTCATTCAGCACAATAGAAAATGATAAAAAAATGCAGTATAAACTGTTTTTGGGAAATTCAGACTTTTTTAGTAGGAAGAAAAAATAAAAATCTGTTATTCCTGACAAAATTGGCAGAAAGCATAACGAATCTGGAAATTAGTTGGCACATACAAATTATGCTGGTATAATAGAAAAGAACAAAAAGAATGGAGAGGTTTCCTAGAATCATGATACACTATTTGGACAACTCAGCTACAACAATGGTGCTGCCAGAGGCACAGGAAGCAGCAGTCTGTGCGATGCATGAAATGTTTGGCAATCCGTCTTCTCTGCACCGTATGGGCATTGATGCCGCACGCTGCTTGAAGGAGAGCCGTGAAACAATTGCGCAGGCAATGGGCTGTACCGCCGCAGAGCTGTATTTTGTCTCTGGTGGTACAGAGGGAATCAATACCGCAATTTTTGGCGCGGCGCGAAAAAACCACCATCTGGGAAAGCATATCATTACAACAGCAATTGAGCATGCGGCAACCTTGCAGGCCTGCCATCGGCTGGAAAGTGAAGGCTATGCCGTAACCTATATTGAGCCAGATGCAGAAGGACACATTGCCCCAGAGGATGTAATCGCAGCCATGCGGGCAGATACCATTTTGGTTACTTTGATGCTGGTCAATAATGAAGTTGGAACGGTATTACCCGTTGCAGAGGTGGGCAAGGCACTGAAACAGAAATGCCCGCAGGCACTGTTTCATGTGGATGCCGTACAGGGGTTTTTCCGCGTTCCGCTGACCCCGAAAAAGTGGAACTGTGATTTGATGAGCGTCAGTGGCCATAAAATTGGTGCCCCCAAAGGTGTTGGCGCGTTTTATCTGAAGCGAGAGGTGAGACTGGCACCTTATATTGTGGGCGGTGGACAGGAGAGCGGATTCCGCTCGGGAACCGAACCGATGCCCCAGATTGCAGCCCTTGCTGCTGCATGTAAGGTACGTGCGGCGCAGATGGAAGCTGACCTTGCACATGTTGCATCGCTCAAAAATTATTTGACAGAGCAGATGAAAAAGCGCCTGCCATGGGCAGAATGGAATGGAACACCGGATATTCCGCATGTTACGAGTTTTTCTTTGCCGGGATGCAAGAGTGAGGTCATGCTCCGCGTGCTGGAATCAAAAGATGTGTTTGTGTCGGCGGGTTCGGCATGCTCCAAAGGAAAAGAAAGTCATGTACTGCGTGCAATGGGACTGGACAAAATACGGATTGACAGTGCACTCCGTGTCTCATTTGCACCACAAAATACGTGTGCAGATATTGATGCGCTGATGGACGGCTTGGAAGCGGGCGCAAAAATGCTAAAGCGAAAGTAAGAAAGGAAAAGTTATGAAAGAAGTTTTACTGCTCAAGTGTGGAGAAATTGTATTAAAGGGACTGAACCGTAAAAAGTTTGAGGACCCTCTGCGGGGCAATTTAAAGCGCAGAATCAAGCCACTGGGAAACTGTGTGGTAAGTTTGCGCCAGTCGGTCATTTATGTAGAAATCCCGGAGGAAGTAGACGGCGACGCAGTGATGGAGACCGTTCAGAAGGTTTTTGGCATTGCACTCATTTGCCGCGCAGCGGTATGTGAAAAAACGCTGGAATCCATGCAGCAGATGGCAGAAACCTATCTGGCAGACCGCATTGCACAGGCGCATTCCTTTAAGGTTGAGACCAAGCGCGGCGATAAGCGTTTTCCGATGACCTCCATTCAGGTATCTCAGCATATTGGCGGGGAACTGGCACAAAAGTATCAGCTGAGGCCAGATATGCATAGTCCGGAGCTGACCATTCACTTTGAAATTCGGGAGCAGTACGCATTTGTACATGCAGGTCCTGTGCAGGGTGCAGGCGGTATGCCGGTGGGAACCAATGGCAGAGCAGCCCTTTTGCTTTCTGGCGGGATTGACTCTCCGGTTGCAGGCTATATGATGTGTAAGCGCGGGCTGGAGCTTGTTGGCATTCATTTCTTCAGCTATCCCTATACCTCAGACCGTGCCAAGGAAAAGGTATTTGAACTTGGACATAAGCTAACCGCATACTGTGGAAAAATGCCCATTTTAGTTGTACCATTTACCAAGATTCAGGAAGAAATTCGGGATAAGTGCCATGAGGAGTTGTTCACCCTGATTATGCGCCGCTTTATGATGCGCATTGCAGAGCAGCTTGCAGTACAGTATGAGTGCGGCGGCCTGATTACAGGCGAGAGTCTGGGACAAGTTGCAAGTCAGACCATGCCTGCAATGGCAGTAACCAATGCAGTCTGTGAGACGCTGCCAGTATTCCGCCCGGTTATCGGTATGGATAAGGAAGAAATTGTGCAGATTGCGCGCAAGATTGACACATTTGAAACTTCCATTCTGCCATATGAAGATTGCTGTACGGTATTTACCCCCAAGCATCCGAACACAAAGCCCAAGATGTACAAGATTCTGGAAGCGGAAGCAAATCTGGATGTAGAAGGACTGGTTGCAGAGGCAGTTGCCGGAACCGAGCGGGTGATGGCGTAAGAGGTATGACAGAAATTTTATAAAGAATTGACAAATCATGGCAGCATGGGACAGGTTGGCTGTGCTATCATGTGGTATGGGGACGCGCAGAAGGAAGGGATGATTTCGAATGAAAGCAGAACTTATTGCAGTTGGAACTGAAATTTTGCTGGGAGATATTGTGAATACAGATGCACAGGTAATTTCACAAGGGCTATCTGAACTTGGGATTGATGTGTATTACCAAACTGTAGTTGGAGACAATCCAGCACGACTTGAACATGTCATTCGGCAGGCAAAATAAACACTGGCACAAGTGTTCGGAAAAAAACTGGTGCTGCATGCGGAGTCACTTGCGCATATTCGCCGTTTCTTTGCAGAAATGGGCAAAGAAATGACACAGAACAATGAAAAACAGGCATGGCTGCCTGAAGGCTGTGTTCCTCTGCATAATGATTGGGGAACGGCACCCGGCTGTGCATTTGAGGCGGATGGAACACATGTGATTATGCTGCCCGGGCCGCCGCGTGAATGTGAGCCGATGTTCCGATACCGTGCAATGCCCTATTTGTATCCGCTGGCAGGCGGCTGTATTGTGTCACGCAATATTCGGCTGTTTGGCTTGGGCGAGTCGGCAATGGAAGAAATTCTGTATGACATGATGGCGACTATGAAAAACCCCACCATTGCGCCCTATGCAAAAACCAGTGAGTGCTTTGCCCGTGTGACTGCCAAGGCGGATACTCCAGAGCAGGCAGAGCAGATGCTCGCGCCGGTTGTGGAGCAGATTGTATCCATGCTGGGCGATAGTGTGTATGGTGTGGATGTAGATTCTCTGGAACAGGTCGTTGGACAGCTCTTAACAGAGAGAGGTATGACCTTATCAGTGGCAGAAAGCTGTACAGGTGGGCTGCTCTCCAAGCGGATTACCGATTTGCCCGGTGCATCGGCGTATTATAAGGGAGGTGTTTGCTCCTATGCCAATGAAGTGAAAATGAATGTGCTGGGTGTTTCGGAACAGACGCTTCAAACATTGGGCGCAGTTTCGCCAGATGTTGCAGAGCAGATGGCGGCAGGCGTTGCGCGGAGTCTGCATACAGATGTTGGTGTTGGCATCACCGGAATTGCAGGCCCGGGCGGCGGAAGTGAGCAAAAGCCTGTGGGACTGGTTTATATCAGTGTTTGGGTGCAAGGAAAGTTGCAAACAAAGGAGATTCGTGTCAGTCTTGGGCGTGATAGGGTACGCAATCATGCAGCTTCGACAGCACTTGACATGATTCGCCGCAGGCTGATACAAAGCGGGAATTAAAATAAGATTCAAAAAAGTACATAAAAAATGTCCAGTGTACGCATAAAAAGCGAAATATCACTGGAGTTTTTTTGGTAAAAGTTGTATACTATACCTAGTAAAACAGAAGTTTGCACAGAGCAAACTGTGTAAATGCTACAAATAAAATAGGGAAATTACAAGAAAAAACTAGAATCCAAAGGAAATCGCGCGAGAAATGCGCATTTAGAGGGAGATGAACGCATGGCTTTTCAAACAAAGATGAGCAAAAAAGAAGATCATCTGACTTTGTTTAAGTCTGGCCGGGATTGTCGTGCCTATGAATTTATGGGTGCACATCCAGAAACCTGTGACGGACAGCAGGGCTATCGCTTTTCTGTGTTTGCACCAGAGGCGGTAGAAGTTTCTGTTATGGGTGAATTCAATGGCTGGAGTCGAGATGCGCATATAATGCAGCGTGACGAAATGGGTATTTGGGAATGCTTTATTCCAGGGGTAAGCCAGTATGATTCTTATAAATATTCTATCCATACCAAAGATGGACAGTTTTTTGATAAAGCAGATCCATATGGCTTCCATTCCGAAACCCGTCCTGCAAATGCCTCCAAGACATATGACCTATCGGGCTATGACTGGCATGACGAAAGTTGGATGAAGTGGAGAGGGGAACACCTGCCATATACAGCACCAGTCAATATTTATGAGGTACATATGGGCTCGTGGAAACGCCACGAGGATGGCAACTTTTATTCCTATCGGCAGCTTGCAGAGGAGCTTGTCCCCTATGTGAAGGAAATGGGTTATACACATATTGAGTGTATGCCTCTTACAGAGCATCCGTTTGATGGCTCTTGGGGATATCAGGTAAGCGGATATTTTGCGGCAACCTCACGCTATGGTACACCGCATGACCTCATGTATTTTGTGGATACCTGTCATCAGGCGGGCATTGGTGTCATTATGGACTGGGTTCCAGCACATTTTCCAAAGGATGGGCACGGCCTTGTGGAGTTTGACGGCTCCTATCTCTATGAATATGCAGACCCCCTCAAAATGTAACATAAGGAATGGGGTACACGCGTTTTTGATTACGGAAAAGTTTCAGTAAGAAATCTACTATTTTCCTCCGCAATGTTCTGGGTGGAGCAGTTCCATATTGATGGGCTGCGTGTCGATGCAGTTGCGTCCATGCTGTATTTGGACTATAATCGGCATGATAGCTGGCGACCAAATATTCATGGTGGACGTGAAAATCTGGAAGCAGTTGATTTTCTGCGGCTGCTCAATGAGTCTATTTTAACCGACCATCCCGATGTCATGATGATTGCCGAGGAGTCTACTGCATGGCCCATGGTAACAAAGCCGGCAAGTGTCGGTGGTTTGGGCTTTAATTTCAAATGGAATATGGGCTGGATGAATGATATGCTGTGTTATGTCTCGGCTGACCCATTTTTCCGCAAGGATATGCATGATAAAATTACATTCTCTTTTATGTATGCGTTTTCCGAAAATTATATTCTTCCGCTATCACATGATGAGGTGGTGCATGGCAAAAAATCACTCATTGATAAAATGCCCGAACCATATGAAAACAAATTCGCATCCCTGCGCGCACTCTATGGCTATATGATGGCGCATCCAGGTAAGAAGATGCTGTTTATGGGCGGAGAATTTGCACAGTTCTCTGAATGGAATGAGGCACGCGGGCTGGACTGGATGTTGCTGGATTACGATGCACACAGGCAAATGCAGACTTATGTCAAGGCACTCAATGCTGCCTATCTTGCAAATAAGCAGTTTTGGGAAAATGATATGGACTGGCAGGGCTTTGAATGGATTTCGCATGATGATAACCGCAATAATATTATTGCCTTCCGCCGTATCGCTTCGGATGGCACAGACCTCATTTGTGTTGTGAATTTTGCACCCGTCTATCATGAAAGCTATCGAATTGGTGTTCCCTATCCAGGTACATATGAGGAGATTTTCACTTCAGATGATGTATTGTATGGCGGCTCAGGTGTGAAGAACGGGAAAAAACGCTCTAAGGCAGTGGCTTCTGTTATGGAAAAGGTGCTGGATGAAACCGGAGCACTGGCTTACCCAACGCTGCATGGTCATACAGATTTGATTGATTTGGAGCTTGCACCACTATCAGCGGTTTATTTGAAGGGCAAACCACGCGTCACAAGAAAGGCAAAAGCAACCCCGGCGAAAAAGGTTGGTGCGGCAGAGCACCATAATGAAAAGCCGAAAGCGGCTGCCCGCCGCTCCAGAAAAATGGACAACTAACTGCTGTATATTCTTGT
>OGUD01001517.1_pt1 | contig 10770 bp, 10 predicted proteins | sample 1573671 | NCBI WGS metagenome assembly OGUD01 (sample SAMEA2582065, study PRJEB24529) | metagenome | biome: Human gut stool | place: China | collected 2011 | reverse complement strand
CGGCGCCATGAGCATCGCCGGGGTGGTGGCCGGCATGGAGGCGGGTGCGGACATCATCAAGGTGTTCCCCGGCGAGCTGTTCGGGCCGAAGATTCTCAAGTCCATCCACGGCCCCATCCCCCAGGCCGAGCTGATGCCCACCGGCGGCGTGTCTCTGGACAACGTGGCCGAGTGGATTGCGGCCGGCGCGGTGGCCGTGGGCGCGGGCGGCAGCCTGACCGCCGGGGCCAAGACCGGCGACTACGGCAAGATTACCGAGACCGCCCGCCAGTTTGTGGAGAAGATTCGCGCTGCCCGGGGCCAGTGAGGCGCGCCATGAACCCGATTGGAATGCACTACGGCTTCTGGAGCCACAACTGGGACGAGATTGCATACATACCCCTGATGGAGAAGCTGGCCTGGCTGGGCTTTGACATCTGCGAGGTGGCCTCCGCCGAGTGGGGCTATTACGACGACGCCAGGCTGCGGGAGCTGAAGGCCTGCGCCGATCACAACGGCCTGGGCATCACCTATTCCATCGGCCTGGAGGCCAAATACGACCTGGCCAGCGACGACCCGGCGGTGCGGGAGAACGGCATCCGCCATGTCACCCGCATCCTGGAGAGCATGCCCAAGGTGGGGGTGACCATCCTCAACGGCGTGTCCTACGCCGGGTGGCAGGCCCTGCCCGACCACGGAATCACCCTGGACGAGAAGCGCCGCAAGGAGGAGCTTGCCCTGGAGTCCATGTCCCGGCTCATGAAGGTGGCGGAGAACTGCGGCGTGCTCTACTGCTGCGAGGTGGTCAACCGCTTCGAGCAGTACCTGCTCAACACCGCCAAAGAGGGTGTGGAGTTTGTCAAGCGCCTGGGCAGTCCCAACGCCCGGGTGCTGCTGGACACCTTCCACATGAACATCGAGGAGGACAGCATGGTGGACGCCATTCTGGAGGCGGGGCCCTGGCTGGGCCATTACCGCGTGGGGGAGAACAGCCGCCGCCCCGCCGGCTCCCCCAACCGCCTGCCCTGGAAGGATATGGCCGCCGCCCTCAAGCAGGTGAACTACCAGGGGGCCATTGTGATGGAGCCCTTCGTGCTCATGGGGGGCACCATTCCCTATGATATCAAGGTCTGGCGGGATCTCAGCGGCGGGGCCGGGGAGGCCGGGCGGGACGAGATGGCGGGCCGGGCCTGCCGGTTCCTCAAGGAGCTGACCGCGTAAAAGGAGGCAATGCGCTTTATGCAGACATCCAAGCTGTTCACCCTGCTGCCGGAGGAGCTGGTGTGCACCCCCGACGGCATGGCCATCGACAGGGACGGCAACCTGATTCTGTCCTGTCCCAACTTTGCGGATCTGTCCATGCCCAGCTGCGTGCTGAAAATCGACAAGGACCGCAACATCAAGAAGTGGTTTGACGTGCCGCGCAACGAGTACACCGGTGAGGCCCGGGCCATGGGCATCGAGTTCGGCCCCGACGGCGACCTCTATCTGGTGGACAACGCGGGCTGGACCGGAGAGCCCCACATGGTGTTCACCGGGCGCATCCTCCGCCTGCGGCTCAACGACGCGGGGGTGGTGAAGTGCACCGTGGTGGCTGACAACATGGAGCACCCCAACGGCATCCGCATCTGGGGGGACTACATGTACGTCACCCAGAGCTGCATGACCCGCCAGAAGACGGACAGCGGCAAGCTCATGAGCTGTGTCTACCGCTTCCCCCTGGACGCCGAGGGCATCCACTGCACCAACACCCTGGCCGATCCCCACATCTTCCTCACCTTTATCACCGAGAACCCCAAGTGCCAGTACGGCGTGGACGGCATCGTGTTCGACCACGACGGCAACCTCTACGTCGGCAACTTCGGCGACGGGGTGGTGCACAAAATCACCTTCAACCCCGACGGCTCGGTGAAGGAGAACCGCAAGTGGGCCTGTGATCCGGCCAACCTGAAGTCCACCGACGGCATGACCATCGATCCCTACGGCAACATCTACGTGGCCGACTTCTCGGCCAACGCCATCGCCCGCATCACCCCCGACGGCCGGGTGACGCGGATGGCCTGCTCCCCCGACACCGACGGCTTCCACGGCGAGCTGGACGAGCCGGGCGAGCCGTGCGTCTGGGGGGACAAGATCATCGTCTCCTGCTTCGATCTGGTCACCGACGAGGAGAAGGTCAATACCGCCCACGAAATGCCCGCCACCATGGCGATGCTGGACGTGGAGCCCTAGCGAGAAACATAAAAGCCCGCCCACCCCAAGCCGGGGCGGGCGGGCTTTTTTCGGCACACGGAGAGGAGGCGCTCTCAGGGGTGAATGATAACCTTGCGGGCCTGCTTCTGGACGATGTAGTCCAGGCCCTTGCCGTAGTCCTCCAGCGGCAGCTCGTGGGAGATCAACTCCTTGACCTGCACCGCGCCGCTCTCCAGATACTCCAGCGCCCGGCCAAAGCAGTGGGTCTGGGCGAAGGAGCCGAGGATGGTGTACTCCTGGCTGAAAATGTCGTAGGGGCTGACGGGTACCTTGGCGTCGGCGGCGCAGACGCCGTAGGCCACAATCTTGCTGCCCATGTGGACAAAGTGGAAGCAGGACTCGAACACCGAGGCGGCCCCGGTGGCGTCGATGACAATGTCGAAGCCCTTGGGCATGATGGCCTTGATCTCGGCGGTGTGCTTGGACGGGTCGGCCTTGTCCATGACCACCAGGTCGGTAAAGCCATACTTGCGCAGAATGTCCAGCTTGTCGGCGTGGGGATCGGCGATGACCATGCGGCCCGCCCCCGCCCGGCGGAGCAGCTGGGCCAGGATGATGCCGGTGGGGCCTGCGCCGAACATGAGGATGGAGTCGCCGAAGCGGGGGGCGATGCGGTCCACGCCGTGGACCGCGCAGGCGGTGGGCTCGGTAAAGGTGGCCTCCTCAAAGGACAGCTTGTCGCTGAGGGCGAACACCTTGTCGTGGTTGATGAGCACATACTCGGCAAAGCCGCCGGGCATGTTGCAGCCGTGGGAGTTGAAGTTCTCGCAGTACAGGGGCTTGTCGCTGCGGCACGGCTCGCAGTAGCCGCACAGCTCAGTGTTGTCGGCGGTGACCCGGTCGCCCACCTTCCACTCGGTGACGGCGCTGCCCACCGAGTCGATCACGCCGGCGAACTCGTGGCCGTTCACCAGGGGGAACTTGGCCAGAAAGCTTCCGTCGTGGATGGTCAGGTCGGTCTTGCAGATGCCGCAGGCCTTGACCCGGATGACCACCTGGTGGGGGCCGGGCTCCGGCTTGGGCAGATCTACCACGGCAAACTGCCGGGGGGCGGTGTATTGAATGGCTTTCATGCGTGCGCTTCCTTTCCGTCCGGCCGCGGCCCGCTTACAGGCCCTTGCGGCGCTTGCCCAGGGTGTTGGCCATCATGATGCCGTCAAAGACCATCTGCGGGTTGACGGCGAAGGGCTCCACGTCCCAGTAGGAGTGCATGGAGGTCTCGGCCACCTTCCTGATGTCGGCCTCGGTGGCGTCGGGAATGCCCAGATCGTCAAAGGTGGTGGGCAGGCCCACTTCCTCGAAGAAGGTGTACAGCTCGTCAAGCTCCTCGGCGGGGGCGCCCTCCACGATGAGCTGCACCAGGATGCCGAAGGCCACCACTTCGCCGTGCAGCAGCTTGGCGCAGGGCTCCAGGACGGTGATGCCCTCGGCGATGGAGTGAGCGCCCGCGCAGGAGCCGTTCTGCACGCCCAGGCCGGACAGCAGGGTGTTGGCCTCGATGACGTCCTCCACGTCCTTGGTGCACAGGCCCTGCTCGGCGGCCAGCTTGGCGCTGACGCCCTTGGTCAGGATGGTCTCGTGGCACGCCTTGGACACGGCGATGCAGGCGATGGTCTGATGATAGCCGCTGTTGACGTAGTTGGGGGAGGCGGACTGCACGTTGGCCCGGCACTCCGGGTAGGTGGACAGGGCGTCGCCCATGCCGGCCACCAGGAAGCGGATGGGCGCCTTGGCCAGAATGTCGGTGTCCAGCAGCACCAAGTCGGGGTTTTTCTTGTAGTGGCGGGCACCCACGTGCTCGCCCGCGGCGGTGTAGATGACGGACAGGCCCATGGCGGGAGCGTCGGTGGAGGCGGTGGTGGGGACGATGATTACCGCCGCGTTGTAGTTGTCGGCCACAGCCTTGGCGGTGTCCATGGTCTTGCCGCCGCCGATGCCCACCACCACGTCGGGGTTCAGGGCCTTGGCCAGGCCGGTGCAGCGGAGGATCTCCTCCTCGGTGCACTGGCCGCCGAACTGCTCGCACTGGATCTGGCTGTCGCTGCCGGCGTACAGGGCCTCGAAGCGCTTCTTGTAGTCGGCGAAGAAGAACACGTCAATGAGGAAGAACACCCTGCGGCCGTAGACCTCGGTGTGGGTTTTCATGTTCTCCAGCTCATAGCGGCCCTGGATGTAGCGGCTGGGGGAGCCCCAGGCGCGGGTGGAATGCTGCAGCATGGACATGGAAATGACCTCCTTATTATGTAAACAAAAATCGGATTGGTTTAGTTGCCGTCCAGCAGGGCGGGCAGCTCGTACAGGCTGTTCAGCCGCCACCGGGCCGGGGACAGATCCTGCGCCCCCGAGTCGGGGTTGTATACCGCCGCGCAGGCCAGACCCGCCGCTACGGCGGGGCGGACGCCGCTGCCGCTGTCCTCCACGGCCAGCACCGCGCCGGGCGGGGCGGGGCGAAAGACCCGGGCCGCCGCCTGATAAGGGGCGGGGGCTGGCTTGAGGGGCAGGCCGTCGCTGCCGGTGACGATCACCGCGGCGTCCTCGTACATGTCCAGCTCCCGCAGGCAGCGCTCCACATACCAGCGCCACGAGGAGGACACCACCCCAAAGGGGATACCCCGGCGGCGCAGGGCCGACAGAGCCTCCTCCAGACCGGGCATCGGCCCCACCCGGTACTCCTCCAGCAGCTGGCAGACCAGCCGGAAGTGCCGCTGGGACAGCTCCTCCGCCGTGGCCGGCCCGCCGAAGCGGGCTACCAGAGCCTCATAGAGCTGGAGGTTGGACTTACCCGCGATCTCCCCGGCGTCCGGGGGCGCGCCCCCGGACAGGCTGCGGGCCAACTGCGCATAGGCCATACGGTGGTATGGCTCGGTGTTGCGCAGGACGCCGTCCAGATCAAACAGGACGGCCGCAAAGGGCGGGGCTACACCTTCCATTTGGGGTTGTCGATGACGGCAGGCCTTCCGTCCCGCTCCACCACCAGCTTCCGGTAGCCCTTCTCCTCGATGGTGCCGTAGTCGTGGCCGGCGTCCCCCCGGTAGACGAAGAACATCACCAGAGGCTCGGTGCCGGTGTTGATGCTGCGGTGGGCCCAGCGTCCGGGGACGTAGAGGGCCTCGCCGGGGCCGATCTCCTTCCAGTCCACCTGGCCCTCGGGGGTCTCCATCAGCATCATGCCGTGGCCGCTGAGGCCGTAGTAGATCTCGGAGGTGTCCAGGATGGTGTGAAAGTGGCCCTTGGTCATGAAATACTCCTCCCCCACCTTTCCGGGGTAGAGGATGGTGGTGCCGAACTGGAGCACGCCGGAGTCGTCTTCGGGCAGATCCAGGCCGTAGAACTCATACAGCAGGGGGTCGCCCCCCTCCACCATGGCCCGGGCCGCCGCCTCATTGGCAAACTGGGCGACCATGTCGGACACTCTGCGCTGGGTGGGCTTGACCTTGCCGCTCGTGCAGAAGCCGCTTACAAGGTCAAAGTCCAGCACAAACGGTTTTACATCGGACATAAGAGGCACTCCTTCTTTCTTACTTGACGATCTGGCCGCGGATGCTGCGGTCCACCGTAAGGGCGATGGCCGCCAACACAAAGATACCAAAGACAATGTTCTGATAGTAGGCGTTGACACCGATAAAGTTCATGCCGTTTTCAATGATGGCCACGGTAAACACGCCCAGGATGGTGCCCAGCTCGCTGCCCTTGCCGCCGGCCAGCGAGGCGCCCCCCAGAGCGCAGGCCGCCACAATCTTTAGGGTAAAGGGGTCGCCGATGGTGGGGGCGCTGGAGCGGAGGTTGGCCGCCAGGAAGATACCGGCCAGAGCGGCCAGCACGCCGTTGATGGCAAATACCAGAATCTTTGTCCTATCCACGCCCATACCGGCCACCCGGGCAGTGCGCTCGTTGCCGCCGATGGCAAAAATGGTCCGTCCGCTGGGGGTGTAACGGGTAACACAGTGGATGAACAGGATAATGGCGATTGCCACAATCAGGGGCAGGCCCACCACACCGAAGGCGATCTTGTACCACTCCACGGTGCCCCACAGGGCTTTGGGCACCGACTCGGGGTTCTGCGTGATGAGGAGGGCCACCGACTGCCATAGGGACATAAAGCCCAGGGAGGCGATGAAGGAGGGTACCTTCAGCTTGACGTGAATGATGCCCAGCGCCAGACCGGAGGCCAGGCCAAACGCCAGAGAGACCGCCATGGCCGCCAGGCTGGTGAGGAAAGGATTGCTGAAGCTGTCCTGGAAAGCCAGCATCAGGTGGATGTAGGTCACGTTGGATACGGAGCACACCGCGCCCATGGACAGGTCAATGGAGCCGAACAGAAGCACCATTGTCATGCCTGCGGACATAATCATCAGAGGCGCCGTGTCGCGCAGCAGGTTTTTGAGGTTGCTGGTGCCCAGGAAGTTGTCCTGGGGCAGGGAGAGGGCTACCAGCAGAATAATGATGGCCGAAAAGCTAAAGTATTTTGTGATGTTGTCCCGCAGCCATGCACTCCTGCCGGACACATTGGGAGTTTTTGTCTTCATAGCTCGATTCCTCCTTGCATCATCAGGCTGACCACGTCAACCTGGGAGGGCTTGTGGTCGGCGGGGGCGTCAAATTCGCCGGTGACCAGGCCGTCCTTCATGACGAGCAGGCGGGAACACAAGCCGATACATTCGTCTGTTGTATCGCCCAGTACGATTACAGCCTTGCCCTCATCCGTCATGTCGCGGATCAGGGCGTAGATCTCCTCCTTGGCGCCCACATCGACGCCGCGGGTGGGGTGGTTGAGCAGCAGGATGTCCGCACCGCTGGCCAGGGCCCGGGAGAATACCACCTTCTGCTGGTTGCCGCCGGAAAGCTGGCGCAGCAGCGCCTGGGGCCCGGGGGTCTTGATCCGCAGCTCGCCAATCCAGTGCTTGGCCTGCCTGCGCACCGCCGCGCCCGAAACAAAGGGTCCCTTGGCCATCTGCTTGGCGTTGGACAGGGCAATGTTATCCTCCACCGACAGGGTAGAGACGATGCCCTCAAACAGGCGCTCCTTTGGGATCATAAGGATGCCCTCCCTCAGCGCCTGCTTGGGCGAGCGGAAGCGGACGGCCCTGCCGCGGACCGAGATTTCCCCGAAGGAGGGCTTCTCGTCGCCGCAGAGCACCTCGCACACCTCTTCCGCGCCGGAGCCCACCACGCCGCACAGGCCCAGCACCTCTCCCCGGTGAAGCTGGAAGTTGACATGCTTGAAGATTCCGTGCAGGCCCAGGTCTTTGGCCTCCAGAAGTACATCATCCTGGGGTGCGGTCTGGCGGTCCAGATGGTAGTACTCCGTGGTGGTGGACTGGCCCACCATCATTTCGTACAGCTTGGCCTCGTCGGCGTCCCTGGTGTCCAGGCTGCCCACGCTGGTGCCGTCCTTATAGACATAGATGCGGTCGGTGACCTCCAGAATCTCGTTGAGGTGGTGGGAGACAAAGATGACCGCATGGCCCTGGGCCGCGATCTTGCGCATCTGCTTGTAGAGGTTTTCCACCTCAGCCTCGTTGAGCACGGAAGTGGGCTCGTCCAGCAGGATCAGACAGTGTTCGCTGCCGGACTGCTTGGTGACGTTCATAACCTTGGCGATCTCCACCATCTGGCGGGTGGCAAAGTTCAGATCGCTGACCTTTTTGGTGGGGCTGATGTTGGTGATGTCCACCGCGGCCAGAACCTCGGCGGCCGCCCGGTTCATCTTGGCCCAGTTGATGACGCCGGCCTTCCTGAAGTCCTTTTCATGGCCAAAGAAAATGTTCTGGGCCACGTTCAGGGTAACAATCAGGGACTGCTCCTGAAAGACCATGCCCACGCCCGCCTTGTTGGCGTCCATGGGGGTCTTGGGTTCATAGGGGGCGCCGTGGAAGCTCATGGTACCAGAGGTCTGGGGTTGGGCGCCGATAATGATCTTCAGCAGGGTGGACTTGCCCGCGCCGTTCTCGCCCACCAGGCCCACGATCTCGCCGGGGTGGATCTCAAGCTCCACTCCCTTCAGGGCCTGGGTGCCGCCAAAGGTCTTGGTGATGTCCTTGGCGCTGAAGAGGACCTCCGTTCCAATCCGGCGGCCGTCCTTGGTCACGGTCTCCGCCACTGCGGAGGGGCCGTTCTTGCGTTCCAGTTCACTCATTCTGCCCGCCCCCTTATTTGCTGATGACCTTGGCGCCGCGGGCCGCAGTCAGGATGACGGCCACCAGGATGATGACACCCTGGACGCCGGTGCGGATGTTTGGGTTGACGTTCAGCATGACCAAGCCGTTATCCAGCACCGTCATAATCAGCACGCCAACAATGGTGTTGACCACGCCGCCCTTGCCGCCGGCCAGCGAAGTGCCGCCGACCACCACGGCCGCCTGGGCGGGAAACATCTTGTCGTCGCCGATGGCGATCTGGCCCTGGCCCAGGCGGATAGCGCCGATGACGCCCGCCACGCCGAACAGGAAACCGGCCAGGGTAAACACGCCGATTTTGACTTTTTCCACGCTGACGCCCACGGAGCGCGGAATGTTCTCATTGGTGCCCACGGCGTAAATATGCCGGCCGAAGGCGGTATACTCCTGAATAAAAAAGCACAGCAGGAACATCACAATGGCAACCCAGGTGATAAAGGGGATGCCCAGGAAGGTGGTGGTAGGCAGAGCCGTAATAACGGGGTCCTTGATCGTGGGAGGATGCCCCTGGTAAGAGACCATACCGATGCCCTTGCAGATGTACATAAAGGCAAAGGAGGCCATGAAGGAGGGGATTTTGAGGTAGACGTGGCACAGGCCGATGAGCAGACCGCAGAGCATGCTCACACCTACCGCAATAACCACGCTGAGGAAACCCAGATCGTACGCAAATTCACTGTTGAGGACAAAGCAGGCAAACAGGGAGCCCGCCATGCCCACGCTTCCGTCAATGGACAGATCAATGCTGCCCAGCATAATGACAAAGGTCAGTCCCAGGGCCACTACCAGGGGCAGGGCCATCTGGTTGAGAATATTCATAATATTCTTGGGGGAGAGGAAGCTGGCCCCACAGACAATGAGAAAGACAACCACAAGACAGGCCAGCACGATCAACGGTGCCAGCTTCATCATTTTTGCGCTGCGGTTTTCACTCTTGATGCGTTCGGCGAACTCTTCCGTGATGGTCGCCGCAGGATTTAATTTCATCATAATCGTCGCTCCAATTTCGCTCTAGGACGGACCACTCCCTCACACCACGGCAGCGATCTCTGACGGCGAGACTTAATATGAAGCCGGGGCTGGGACCACGATCCCAGCCCCGGCCGTTCTGACTATCCGTTATTCAGGATTGGTGCTCCGGCCGGTCACCCGGCCACGCGGCAGTCAAAGGGACGGCTGAAGTCAAACTCCGGCTTGTAGTTCTGCCAATCCTTTGCGGCCTCGGGGCTGTCAATCAGCACAGTGGGGGTGGCAAACTCGCGGAAGTCGGCGGGCAGCGCGGCGGGGTCCAGCAGGCCGGCCCAGGCCGCGTAGCAGATGGCCAGGGTATAGCCGCCCTGGAGGTATCCATTGGAGGAGACGGTAGCGGTGGCCTCGCCGTTGGCAATGGCCTCCACAATATCGGTGTTGGCGTCAATGCCGCACACGCCAACCTTACCCTTCAGGCCCGCCGCGTCCAGCGCCTGCAGGGCTCCAGTGGCCATATTGTCGTTGGCGCACCAGATGCCGCCCACGTCGGGGTACTGGGTCAGCCAGGTTTCGACCAGAGCCAGAGCCTCGTCGGTGTTCCAGTTGGCCGTGTCGTCCGCCACGACCTCAATGTTGGGATACTCCTCCAGAGCCTTCTGAAGGCCCTCATAACGGGCGTTGGACGCGGTGTTGCCCAGCAGGCCCTGCACCACGAAGATCTGGCCCTCGCCGCCCATGGAGTCGAACAGGGCCTTGGCGATATTGTAGCCGTTCACCACGTTGTCGGGGGAGGTGTGGATCACCCAGTTGGGGTCCAGATCGGAGGGGCCCACATCGGCGGGCTTGTTCCAGGCCGTGCCCAGATAGCCGCCGGACTCCGCCATGGCTTCAGCCAGGGAGTAGGCAATGGTGTCCTCGTTGGGATCGGCGTAGGCAATGGCGTTGCCGTTGGCCTTGGCCGCAAACTGGCGCATGTTGTCGACTTCCTTGGCGCTGTCGCCCTGGGAATCCAGCACCTGCATCTCATACTTCTGACCGATGGAATCCAGATATTCGGCAAAGAGCTTCATGCCCTCGTTGATCGTGGCGATGTACGGGTTCTCCAGACCGCGGACAGAGACGGCCAGGTACAGGGTGGTGTCCAGCTTTTCCTGTGGGATCTGGGCGGGATCGATCACAAAATTGGCATAGTCTACGTCGTTCTGGGCGGGAGTGGTCTCGCCCTGAGCCGGGGTGGTTTCACCGCCGCCAGTGGGGCTTTCAGCCGGATCTGTGCTGCTGCCGCAGCCGGCCAGCAGTCCGACCAGCATGGATGCGGAGAGGACCGTTGCAATGAGTTTCTTCTTCTTCATTCGGGTGTTCCTCCTATTACAATGTATTTACGGTCTAAGGC
>OGUD01001515.1_pt1 | contig 10777 bp, 10 predicted proteins | sample 1573671 | NCBI WGS metagenome assembly OGUD01 (sample SAMEA2582065, study PRJEB24529) | metagenome | biome: Human gut stool | place: China | collected 2011 | reverse complement strand
GTGTCCTCGACGTGCTTTAAGGGATTATCCCGCTGCGGCTGCTCGGCGGCTATGGAAGAAACATTCCAACAGAATACTCTCCAAGACCGATTTTTAGATTCAAGTCATCAACAATTTTTGAGTAACAATAATCCTGACCACGCATGGGATTCCACGAGAACTTCAAACCAGTTTGTGCAGGACATTTGGTAGTGCTATCTGACAGGTAATTTAACGTATTCTCAATGGAATCCGCAAGTTTTTGATACATATTTGATAACTGGTCATACTTCGTAAGTGGATCATCGCCCTTTAATATGTCAATAACACTGGTTGCAGATAAAGGCCCCTGTAAAAAGTATTTAGAGAAATAAGTACACTCTTCTGTAAAAAATGCAAGCTTATTATAAAGGCCAAACGTAGAGTAGAGTTCGCTGAATAGGGAATTACCACCTATTCTCAATATATCATATCCTAATTTAGAAAAGGAACGCCATACACCGGGGGCATGTCCCAAACGCAATGCTTTCATAGCCTGCTTATAGTGGGGCATTATCTCCACATCACACCCCTGCAAAGCAAAAACCATAAGGGAAGGCAGTATTAGAGCAAAAGTCTGATATACCTGTAAAATGCTTTCCTTTTGCTTTAGAATCTCCAAAACAATATTTGATGAACTACAGGTATCTTTTTTTGAAACAACAATCGGCGCAAGGCGAGGCTGAATATCAACCAGTCCTTCCGCCCTCAATGCTTCGAAAACACGATTAATCGTATATCTGCTAACATGGAATTGTTCGCAATACATCCTTGAAGATGGCAAGGCATTTCCATGAGGTATCTGTCCATCTAAAATACACTGCTTAATTTCATTATATACAAATTCAAATTTTGTCTCTTGTGGTTTCATAACTTGCCTCCTTGCTGTCTGGATTATATCATGGTGTGTCTATTTTGTCAGCACAAAAAACGCTCACCTATTTGCACACCTTACCAATATAGATATTGCCAGTATATATGGATGACATTTATAATGAAAATGCAAATCAATAGGAAAGAGTTTAAGTATCATGGATAAACAAAAAATTTTAATTGTGGACGATTCAGAAATGAACCGAGCTCTTTTGATAGATATTTTGGAAGAGCACTATGATGTGGTAGAGGCTGAGAATGGTGTGGAAGCAATTTCTCTCCTTTCAAAGCAAAGAGCAGATTTCTCCCTTTTGCTTCTGGACATTATGATGCCTGAAATGGACGGATTTGAAGTATTAGCTTACATAAACAAATACCATTGGAATGACACCTTCGCTGTTATTATGATTTCTGCTGATGACACTCCTGCTAATATAAAGAGGGCCTATGATTTAGGGGCTTTTGACTATATCAGCCGACCTTTTGATTCAACCATTGTCCAGCGTCGAATTTCTAATACGATGTTTTTATACGCAAGGCAGCAGCGCCTTGAAAAAATTATTGCAGAACAATTTCACGAGCAGGAAAAGAATAGTAAGCTGATGATCTCAATTCTGTCTCATATTGTGGAATTCCGTAATGGAGAGAGCGGCCTACATATCCTGCATGTAAATACAATTACAAAATATTTGCTGAAGCAGTTGGTTCAGCTGACAGATCAATATCCTTTGTCTAAAGCAGATATTTCTTTGATCAGCACTGCTTCTGCGCTGCACGATATTGGGAAAATCTCAATTTCAGATGCAATATTAAATAAACCCAGCCGACTTACGGCAGAGGAATTTGAAGTGATAAAAACGCACTCAGTGATCGGTGCTAACATGCTATTAGACCTGTCCATAGAGCAGCGCGAAAATCCGCTTATTAAAGTGGCTTCTGAGATCTGCCGATGGCACCACGAAAGGTATGATGGCAATGGTTATCCGGACGGATTAAAGGGAGAAGAAATTCCCATTGCCGCTCAGGTAGTTGCGCTGGTCGATGTATATGATGCCTTGATCAGTGAGCGCTGCTATAAGAAAGCTTATTCACATGGAGAAGCTTTGAAAATGATTTTAGAAGGACAATGTGGTGCATTTAATCCTACACTTTTACTGTGTCTACAAGAAATTGCTGAGACACTTGAAAGTGAGCTTATGGATACCTCTTCTGAACAGGAGACGAAAAGCATTCAAGATATAAGAAATGAAATAGATTACGGCAGGTTGTTTTCCTATGAAAAACACAACGTCTTGTCTCACAAACAGGAGCAACTGCGATTATTATATATTGATTCCTTAACCAGTATTTACAATCGCCGCTATTATGACGAGCATTTTCAAGGCGCAGATGATATTCAGGCAATGGTCGTAATAGATGTAGATAATTTTAAGCACATCAATGATAATTATGGCCACGATGTTGGCGATATTGTATTGCAGAGCATTGCACAAACTGTTTTGTCCTGTGTGCGAAAAACAGATGTAGTTATCCGTTATGGCGGCGATGAATTTGTAATCATCTTTTTCAGTATACCCCAAGAGATATTTGAGAAAAAACTGGAGAGGATCAGGCATTCTGTTGATAGTCTGATAATTGATGGACATCCCGAACTACATATGTCTGTAAGCATAGGTGGGGCATATGGAAGCGGAACCGCAAAAAAACTGTTCAAAGTTGCAGACAATATGATGTATCAATCAAAAAAAGCAAAAAATCAGGTGACCATTAGTTTTCTGGACGAGATGGTGGGCAGCGCAGACAGCATTTAAAAAGGAGGAATCGTGATTATGAATCTAAAAGATTGTTATATAAAATTTGGCGGCGATTTTGATGAAGTGCTGGGCAGATTGCGTCGTGAGCAAATCGTTCAGAAATTTATGTATAAATTCCTGGATGATAAAAGCTTTCATTTGTTTGAAGCGTCTGTGGAGAATAAGGACTATGAAGAGGCTCTAAGGGCCGTTCATACACTCAAAGGAATTTGTCAAAATCTTTCATTTACCAGATTGTTTGAAAGTAGTAGTTTGGTAACTAATGCATTAAAAGAAAACGATTGGGATAAGGCTATCGATATGATGCCGAAATTATCAGAGGATTACTATGAAACCATCAATGTTATTAGAGATTTTAAGAATTCCAGGGAGGAATAACATCAATGGGAAACAGTAAAAAAAAGCATTCTGTAACACATTTTCTAATAGGCAGTTTTATTGGGTTAATTGTCTTTAGTATTATGGTTTTCAGTATGCTCGGAATTTATATGAGCCGAAAAAGCAACAAGGCTATTAATGAAGTTGCTCAGATTTATATGTCTGGAATGAACGAACAAATGTCCAGACACTTTCAAACTGTCATTCAATTACGTTTTGATCAGGTCAGCGGCATTGTTTCTGTTGTCTCAGTAGATAATAACGAAAAAGAAAAGTTATATGAGGAACTTGTTTACAGGACGAAGGTCAGGAACTTTGACTATTTAGCACTTTGTTCTACTGAGGGAGATTTTCAGACTCTTTATGGACAATCAATACAACCACTGAACCCAGCCCCCTTTGTAGAAGCATTAGTACGAGGAGAACAAAGAGTCGCTTTAGGTAGTGATTCTGCCGGAAATATAGTGGTATTGTTTGGCGTTGATGCCACTGATTACCCTATGCAGGATGGCAGTATGAGCACTGGACTGGTAGCAGCCGTCCCACTGGAGTACATCATTGATTTCCTTTCCTTAGAGAATGAAGAGCAGCTGATATATTATCATATTATCAGGCCAGACGGTAGTTTTGTAATACAGAACGACAACACTGAGTTGTGGTATTTCTTTGAACAACTACAAAAGCAGCTTAATGCTACAGCAAATGAGCTATCTGTAGAAAATTCTATTAAAGAATTTGGTGCTGCACTAAAGAATCATGACGAATATAGTACAACATTTGAAGTGAATGGTGAAACACTTCAAATATATGGTAACCCATTACCCTGTTCCGAGTGGTATTTAGTATCGGTAATGCCTTATAGTATATTGAACAAAAACGTGGACGCTCTGGAAAACCTGCGCATATTTATGGTAGGATTGGCCTGTGCTTCTATCTTGATTTTTCTATCATTGATTTTTATTCGGTATTTCTTCATAACCCGTTCTCAGGTGTATGAATTGGAGAAGGCCCGGCAGATAGCTCTTGAAGCAAGCACAGCCAAAAGCAAATTTTTAGCAAATATGAGCCATGATATTCGTACACCCATGAATGCAATTGTCGGCATGACCGCGATTGCCACAGCCCACATAGATGACCAGAAACAGGTACAGAATTGCCTTAGAAAAATTACATTATCAAGTAAACATCTATTAGGGCTGATCAACGATGTTTTGGATATGTCTAAAATTGAAAGTGGGAAATTAACTTTAACAACAGATCAAATTTCATTAAAGGAAGTTGTTGAAGGAATTGTTAATATTATGCAGCCACAGATTAAGGCAAAAAGGCAAACCTTTAACATACATGTGGAAAATATCTTAACAGAAAATGTGTGGTGCGATGGTGTACGCTTGAATCAGGTTTTGCTAAATCTTTTATCGAATTCAACGAAGTATACACCGGAGGGGGGTTCGATACAACTATCCCTCTCTGAAGAAAAATCTCCGAAAGGAGAAAACTATATCCGAATCCATATCAAGGTCAAGGATAATGGAATTGGTATGTCGCCAGATTTTCTGAAAAGAATATATGAACCCTATAGCCGTGCTGATGGAGTCAGGGTTAGTAAAACGCAAGGCACTGGTTTGGGAATGGCGATTACAAAGTACATTGTGGAGGCAATGGAAGGATCCCTTAATATAACAAGTGAACTTGATAAAGGTACCGAGGTTTCTCTTACATTTGATTTTGAAAATGCGGTTGCACTGGAAATGGATATGGTTCTTCCTTCCTGGAATATGTTGGTAGTTGATGATGATGAATTACTCTGCAGGACAGCGATAGACACGCTGAAAACCATCGGCATCAATGCCGACTGGGTATTGAGTGGAGAAAAGGCGATAGAACTGGTTATCCAACACCACCAAAAGAGAGATGATTATCAAATCATTCTATTGGATTGGAAACTACCTGGTATGAATGGGATTCAAGTTGCAAAAGAAATCCGGCGTAATTTGGGAGATGAAGTGCCGATTTTGCTGATTTCTGCATATGACTGGAGTGAATTTGAAGCGGAAGCTCGTGAAGCAGGTATTAGTGGTTTTATTTCCAAACCCCTTTTTAAATCCACTCTGTATCATGCTTTGCGTCAGTATATGGGCGCTGAAACAGAAAATGATCAGACATTGAACCACAATATCGATCTATCCGGACGTCGTATTCTGCTTGCTGAGGATAATGAACTAAACTGGGAAGTTGCTAAAGAATTACTTTCCGATTTAGGCGTGGAACTGGATTGGGCAGAAGATGGCCAGATCTGTCTGGACAAGTTCCAAAGATCACCAGAGGGATATTACGATGCCATTCTTATGGATATACGGATGCCGCATATGACAGGGTATGAGGCCACAAAAGCTATCCGTGGACTGAATCATCCTAATGCCCTATAATAAACATCTCTCTTCTAGTTGTTGTATGCCTGCCTTTATCATCATTTCTTAACCCATTGGTTTCAAGTATATTTTCACCAATAAGCCTATTAATCAAGGTGGACTTTCCAACACCTGAGGAGCCTATAAACGCAATAGTTTTTCCACTGCCAAGATAATTTTTAACCGGTAAATAACCATCCTCGCTCATACTTGAAGTAACTATAACATCTAATATTACATCAAAACTCTCCTCTGGGAATTCCACATCTTCTATAGCACAGCATTTATATTCAACCTGTGGAAAATGTGTTTTTTCTTTGGCTACCTCGAGCATTTTATGAGAAATATCAACACCTACAACAGAAGACGCTCCGTGTTCCATCGCATAAATACAGTGCCATCCATAGCCGCATCCTAAATCAAGCACACGCTTATCTTTAAAATCCGGCAGCAGCTTTCTCAATGTTTCCCATTCTCCTGCACCGGCTAGTCCCTGCTGTGAGCGACTCATTTGACTGTATTTTTGAAAAAATATATTATCATCATATTTGTTTTCTTTCATCTGAATTCCCCCTCGTTTAAAAAGTTATTTATCTCCGTTGCAATTTTTTTCACTTCTTTATAAAGCTTCTCGGTCATATCGTAGCATTCAAAAAGTGAAAGACTGAGTACTTCAAAAATATGATTAACCCTTTCGGCATATTTTTCAGGTTTATATTCAAAAGTTTCAAGCAGTTTTATAGCTTTCTTTTCGTTAATGCAATAAGCATTATTGCATGCAAATAGTACTTGATTTAAGCATGAAATAATACGAAAAACATGGCCTGCAATATAATATTTATCCTCTGCTCCCGCATTTGCTTTTACAAACATTAAAGAGAACTCTGCTTCAAATAAAAAAAAGTTTATCAAGCTCTTCTTTAGAGCACCAGGGTAAATTTCCGCCTGATTTTTTAATTCGCATAAGCTTTCATTTTTAGCATATTGTATCTTGCTGATCGCCAATTCTCCACGATACATAGCACTTATATAACCATGGGGATGCCCAGTCTGATAATTGGCAGTAACAATTCCTTTCACCCCACGCTCCGGGAGGTACAACCAGGTTATTTCTATTCTCATCATCCAACTCTGTAGCAATTTGATTAATCGCTGTAATGTCAAATGATTCTGATTTGTAATAGATTCCGATATCTATATCAGAATCCTCTGTATGGGTGCCTCTTGCACGGGAACCCCCTAATACGATGCCTTCTATATAAGGCAAAGAGGATAATTTTTCTGTCACTGATTGAATAATATTATCTATCATACTGAATCACTCCTTTCAATATCAAAAGCTATATCCCATGCTGAGAAACGCCTTTTTTGCCATGTGTTCCTTATGCTTTACGTATATTTCTATGGAAAGGGGGCCTTCAAAATTCATCTTGAAGGCCTTATTTTTTCTGATTAGAGGTCTAACCTACTTAACGTTTAGTTAAAATCAATAACCTCTTTCACGGCCTACTTACGATCTGTCAAATACGAAAAGTAAAATAATTATCGGACTAAGTTTAATTTCTTATCTTTAATTTCATAAATTACATCAGCCACATTTTCAAGTAACCGTTTGTCATGGGTGATAAACATGATCGTTCCTGCATATTCCTTCATTAGTATTTCCAAGGCCTCCAGGCTTGGTATGTCAAGGAAGTTGCTCGGTTCATCCATTAGTAGGATGTTATATCTACCCATAAGCATTTTAGCTAGCAATAATTTCATAATTTCACCACCGCTTAAAATAGATAAGCTTTTTCCAATATCGTTCTGTTTAAACCCCATGGATGCAAGCACGGAACGAATTTCTGAAACATTGTAATCACAATCCTCCTTCATAAACTCCAGGACTTTCTGATTACTGTTGTACTTGTAACCATTTTGTGCAAAGTATCCTATTTTTGCCTTAGGTGAAATAGAAATTCCATCTTCATAGTTTAAGATCATTTGGATTAAAGTTGTTTTTCCTGTTCCATTCCCACCAGTTAGAGCCACTTTTGCTCCAAGCGGAATTTGAAAAGATGCATCTTCAAACAATACCTTATCTCCAAATATTTTAGTAATATCCGTACCGACAATAGGATATGGATTATGGAGCTCCAATGCTTTACTTTGCCTGAAACGAATTCTGCGAATGTCTTCCGGAGCTTCTACATTTCCTAAGGCCGCAATCCGATGCTCTAGAGATTTAGCGGCATTATGCATCTTTTTTTCCTTACTTCCCATTGATTTCTGATGAGCCAAACGCCCTCCACGTTCCGTACTTTTTTTCTTTGAAGCACCTTTTGCCTTCTGTTCTATTTTACGAGCCTGTTTTCGCTTTTCCTCCGCAGCCCTTTCCAATCGGGCACGTTCGGTAACAAATTGCTCGTATTCTGCAACCTGGTTCTTGCGTTCTTCCTCTTTCTGACGAAGATAATCAGAATAGTTTCCCCAATACTCAGTGATTTTGCCATCTTTCAGTTCCCATATTTTATCTACTACCTCATCAAGAAAATAGCGGTCATGGCTAATAACTAACAGTGCACCTGTAAAATATTTTAGCTGTCCGACTAGAAAATCAATTCCTTCACGGTCTAAATGACTCGTAGGTTCATCCGCTAAAATACCATGAACCTGTGCCGATAAAGCTTGTGCTATTTTAAGCCTTGTTTCTTCACCGCCGCTCAAGGTTTGTATATCTAATTGCTTAACACCAAGCTTGCCTACAAGTGCAAAATCTTTTTCCTCCTGCAAGGTTACTTCGTCCAACTGAGGGATATAGGCAAGTTCACCCAGACGATTCATTTTACATCCTAGAGGAGTTAATTCGCCTAAAAGCACCTTGAATAAAGTGCTTTTTCCTGCACCATTTGCTCCTACTAAACCAATACGGTCATAATCATATACTTCTAAATTATCTATATCTAAAACATCGCGTCCTTTAAATTCCACACGAATGTCTTTTGCTTTTAATATCAATTCCATAACATTTTCCTCCTGTCTATAATCGCATGTTTTCATTTGCTTGTACGCAGGGAAAACCCTGCGATTTAAGCAGGAAGAATTACATGAAAATAAGATACATAAATATCCCTCCAATATTGTTTATTTTAAATCAAATTTTCTAATCTCAGTTATCATTGGGCAAACTATTGCAATGCAAATAATTAAAATACCTGATAGTAAAAACCAATGATTTACACCGATTCTATCAGCAAAGAATCCAGAAAGAATTAACCCAATTGGCATAGCAAGAGACATGATACTTCCAGTTAAAGAAAATACACGTCCTAAATATTCAGGCTTAATTTTCTCCTGAAAAAGAGCTGTTTGCACACCGCTGTAAAACGGAACCGAAAGCCCCATTATTGCACAGCAGACTACAAATATGAAAAATCCACTTTGGGGAAGTAATCCTGAAATGGTTAAGCTTATCCCCATCATAAAAATGGATGCCGTTATTAATAAGATTCGCTTTTGGTAATTCCCAAATAACCCTAATAATAGACCCCCTATCAACATACCAGAGGCATAAGCAATCTCCGTAATAGAAATATACATCGGTGTACCATTAAAATATTCCATAGTGATTAAAGGATATAAAGCATTTATGGGCATATAAACAAACATATATAATGTTCCAACGAGTAATAAAGCAAATAATCCTTTATTTTGCCGTAGTACAGCCATTCCTTCTTTCATTTCTCGTATGAAATTTGGTTTCAAACTTTGCACTTGATCACCCAGCTTAGGAATACGTACAATTGCTACCGTAATAGATGCAATCACAGCACCCAATACATCGATGGCAATAATAGCATTTAGTTCCCAAACGGAGTATAAGAGTGCTGCAACCGCCGGACTAACAATATAGCTTATAGACTGCAAAGACTGACTATAGCCTGCACATTTCGTAAGCTGTTCTTCTGGTACTAAAAGTGGCGTAACCGCATTGAGAGCCGGGGTGTGAAAAGCCGTTCCAATGCTACGGATAAACAATACTACCATAACCATCCAGATAGGTAGCTCCATATACAATGCAACAATAGCAAGCACTGCCCCAGCTGCTGCGATAATTAAATCAGCACCAATCATTATCTTCTTCCTATCATGACGATCCACTAATACACCAATAGCTGGTCCAAAGACCGCATAGGGTAAAAAACCTACTAGTGAAGCCATAGACAAGACTATCGCAGATCCTGTTTTCTCTGTAAGGTAAAAAATGATCGCCATTTGCAGGATGGCACTAGTGATTAATGATACTGCCTGCCCTGCCCATATTGTATAAAACTTAAGTTTCCAATTGTTGTATTTTTCCATTTATATTATCTCCTGCATATTATTTTGCTTGAATTTCTATTTTGAACAGCATTCTAGGCAATAAAAAATGCAGGCCAAAATCCACAATGTGGCTTTTGGTCTGCATACATACAATTTGGAAACATTCATATTAAAGACATAGTTAAATAAAGGTATAGTTAAATAACTTATATCTCACCGTAACTAATGAATGCTCAATATCGTATAAATAAGCACAACAAAAAAGCCTATCATCGGGGATAGATTCTGCTTTTTTTATTGCCAGCTTATCTTAAACGCATTGAGGCTGTCATAGTTTCGGTTCCTCCTAAACTCTTATTTGTATCAGCATATATTTTAACACAATAAGTTGTTTTAAGCAACGTTTAAAATTGAAAAAAGCCACGGACAGCGATAGCAAAATACGCAATACCGTCAATGGTCTCGATGAACAGTGCAAGCACTGCCATTGACGGTATTTCTTTATTTTGCTTATGAGCAGACAAGGGCAGTAAGCCAAAAGCTGGCTTACCGCCCCAATCACTCATTCTGTTATGCGTAGATAATCTCGCTGTAAATGATTTCTCTAACTCTGGACTGAATTTCATTCATTTTCTGTACCCACAGCATAGCATTATCTGCTTTCAGTTTCTCGGTCACATTTTCCTGCTCTGCAATTTGCTTTGTCAGCAGGAGCAAACGCTCCTGTGCCTGTCTGTCAATATCTGCAAGGTAGGAGTTTAGTGTACCCTCAATCAGCATTGTGGTATAGAGGAACTGCTTATGCTCCTTTAGATACTGCTTGTGGCGCTGTCCCCACAAACCGATAGGCTGTGTTTCTTCTTCGGAAAGTATCAGACAAGGGATATAATAATCTCCCTGCAATTCATACCATAAACCGTTGCTTTCATCAAAAATGTACTTGTCCATATAATAAATCCTCCAGTATAATATATTCGC
>OGUD01001509.1_pt1 | contig 10795 bp, 8 predicted proteins | sample 1573671 | NCBI WGS metagenome assembly OGUD01 (sample SAMEA2582065, study PRJEB24529) | metagenome | biome: Human gut stool | place: China | collected 2011 | reverse complement strand
ATACGAAAAAAGGGTATCTCACCATATTTGAAAAACTAAAATATTTCTCCACGATCTTCTTCGGCACCTTCATCATCGCCGTGGGAGTTTATTTCTTCATGAACCCGAACCACATCGTCAGCGGAAGTATCTCCGGGCTCGCCGTGGTTCTTGTAAACTTTGTCCCACTGTCCCTCTCCGTGATGACACTGTTCTTAAACATCATCTGCATCATTTTAGCGTTCCTCTTTGTGGATAAGGCCTTCGGGACAAAGATCATCTTTATCTCCATCCTGCTGCCGGCGCTTCTCTTCGTGTTCGAGCTTCTGTTCCCGGGTCCGGTATCCCCGACGGGAAATATCGCTCTGGACGTGGTCGCTATGATCATCGTGATCTGCTACGGACAGGCTGTCCTCTTTAACGCGAACGCTGCGTCCGGCGGTCTCGACATTATCGCGAAGATCATGAACAAATATCTCCATATGGACCTCGGAAAATCCATCATCATCGCTGGTCTTGTGACCGTCGCAAGCTCCTACTTTGCCTACGATCTCCAGACCGTGATTATCGGCGCCCTGTCCACTTACCTCAGCGGTCTCGTTCTGGACTACTTCATTGACGAGTTCACCGGAAAGATCCGCGTCTGCGTCATCTCCGAGCACAATGATGATTTTAAACGTTACGTCATCGAGACGCTCCAGCGAGGTATCACCGTCTACACCGCCACCGGCGGCTACAGTGATGCGCAGAAGGAGGAGATTCTGGCTATTCTCACCAAAAAGGAATATGGTCAGTTTATGGACTATGTCCAGACAAAAGATCCCAACGCTTTTGTCACGATCTCTAACGTGAAACGCGTGGTGGGAAGCTGGAATACGCCGAAGAGACGGACGTACTTCTAACACTTGAAAAAGCAGTCAGGCAGCGGCAGCTTTTTCAAGTGTATGACATCAAAAAAGCAGATCTGCAGCGGCAACATGTCATGTTACCTGCAGATCTGCTTTTCTTAATATTATACAAAATTCTGATTTTAATTCAGGAAATTCTCGATAATGACGTTCTCCGCCTCTTCCTCGGTAAGTCCCAGCGTCCGGAGCTTTAAGAGCTGCTCATCGTTGATCCTTCCGATGGCCGCCTCGTGGATGATCGCCGCGTTTAAATCGCGCGCGCGGATCTCCGGGATGGAGCCGATCTCGGCGTGGTCCATGATGATGGAGTCACACTGGATATGGGCCTGGCATTTGTTGTTTCCGACCGCCTTCGGGTGGAAGGTCTGGACGGAATTGCCTTTTCCGACAGACCTTGAGATGATCTGGGCTGAGCTGTCCTCACCGTTTAAACGTACCTCGATGTTGGACTCCGCCGTCTGGTCTCCCTCGGTCATGAGGCGCTCCGTCACATACAATCTGGAGTTTTTATCCATCTCCACAAGCGTCTCGCGGACTGTGGAGTCAACGCCCTTGATCTGTGCCGTATCCAGAGTAAATACGGAATTTTCTCCGACATAGATATTCGTCACCGGATTCAGCACACGGCCGCCGGTTCCATTTCCATCTCCATAATGCTTTTCCTGATAACAGACGTTCGCATTCTTTCCAACATGAAAGGTATGGATCCCGTCATGTCTGCTCTCATTGCATCCGCTGTTGTGGATCCCGCAGCCCGCAACGATCGTAACGTCCGCGCCGTCTGCGATATAGAAATCATTGTATACAAGGTCTGTCATGCCGGAAACGCTGACGACCACCGGGATGTAAACTTTCTCGCCCTTTGTATCGCCATCAATATAGATATCGATGCCCGGCTTGTCCGTCTTCTTCTTGATCTTAATATGCTCACTGTCACCGTGGCAGATGGACGTTCCGTTCTGGCGCAGGTTGAAAGCGCCCTTCTGGGAAAATCCGTTGTCATTGATGACCTTCAGTACCTCTTCTACTACATGATCCAGCTCTACCATTACGCTCTCACCCCCGCATTTCCTGCACATGCATGACATTTATCAAGACCTTCTAAACACGGCAGGACATCTTCCTTCCGTCCTTCCGCCTTGATCTTCCCGTCATCGATCACCATGATCCGGTCTGCCATGCTGATGATCTTCTCCTGATGGGAGATGACGATCAGACTCTGTTTTTTCTCTTTGTGGATCTCCTCGAATTTCCGGATCAGCATGGAAAAACTCCAGAGATCGATCCCGGCTTCCGGCTCATCAAAAATACATAAGGTATGTTCCTTCGCAAGAACCGTCGCGATCTCGATCCGCTTCATCTCGCCTCCGGAAAGCGTTCCGTCGATCTGACGGCCTAAATATTCCTCCGCACAGAGTCCCACATCGGACAGAAGCCTGCAGCACTCCTGATCTGACATTTCTCTTCCTGCTGCCAGCGCAAGAAGTCTCTGCACCGTCATTCCCTTAAATCTCGGCGGCTGCTGGAATGCATAGCCGATCCCGGCATTCGCACGGTGGTTGATATCGTAATCCGTGATATCCTCCCCGTTTAAAAAGATCTTTCCGCTCTCCGCCTTCTCGATCCCGATCAGGACCTTCGCCAGTGTGGACTTTCCACCGCCGTTTGGTCCCGTGATCACCAGCATTTCTCCATCATTCACCTGAAAAGAAATATGATCCAGAAGACATTTTTTCGCCCCGTTATCCTCCACATGGAGGATCAAGTTTTCTGCTTTTAACACAATTTCACCTCTCTGTATCTATCAATGGGCTCAGACCCTGTCGGATAAAAGCCCATGTACATCGACACCATTCCTGCGTCTGTATCCAAATATAAACTGTATTTATCTGGTAGGAATAAGTGTATTATAACGCAAAACCGATAATTTCGCCATCAAATTATAAGATTCTCCGGTTGTTCCTTTTTTTATACATTCTTCTGCGTTCTGATTATACCTTCCACCGGTTCTATTCCAATTTTAGCCTCCCTGACAGTTCAAATTGCCTTTTTTCATATTCTATGATAGACTATCCCTTACACGCACAAATGTATTTGTGACAAAAACATGAGGAGACATTAATTATGAATCGTAAACGAAGTTCGTTCTCCGGGAAGCTCGGTTTCGTCCTGTCGGCGGCGGGCGCGTCCGTAGGACTTGGAAACATCTGGCGTTTCCCCTATCTCGCAGCAAAGTATGGCGGGGGAATCTTTCTGCTCGTCTATATCATTCTGGCACTGACCTTTGGCTACACGATGATCGTGGCGGAAACTGCTCTCGGCCGCATGACAAAAAAGAGTCCGGTGGGTGCCTATGAATCCTTCGGAAAGTCAAAATGGCTGTCCTTCGGCGGTTGGATCAATGCTGTGATCCCGATCCTGATCGTCCCGTACTATTCTGTGATCGGCGGCTGGGTCATCAAATATCTGGCTGAATACCTTCTTGGACATGGACAGGCCCTTGCCACGGACGAATACTTCTCCGCGTTTATTTCCAACGGTTTTTCCACGGAGATCTGCTTTATTCTCTTCACCCTGTTTACAGTTGTTATCATTTACGCAGGTGTCCGCAATGGGATCGAGCGTGTATCGAAGTTTATGATGCCGATCCTCGTAGTTCTTTCCCTGCTCATCGCGGGCTATTCCGTATCGAGACCGGGGGCTATGAGTGGTGTGAAATATCTGCTGGTACCAAACCTTGAGAACTTCTCATGGATGACGGTGGTATCCGCTATGGGACAGATGTTCTACTCCCTGTCCATCGCCATGGGAATCCTTATCACCTTCGGTTCCTACATGAAAAAAGATACTTCGATCGAAGATTCCACCCAGAATGTTGAAATCTTCGATACCGCGATCGCGATCATGGCTGGTCTCATGATCATCCCGGCCGTCTTCGCCTTCTCCGGCGGTGACCCGGATACCCTGCAGGCCGGTCCTGCGCTGATGTTCATCACGATCCCGAAGGTGTTCGCAAGCATGGGACTCGGAGCCGCAGTCGGCATCCTGTTTTTTGTTCTGGTCCTGTTCGCGGCTATCACAAGTTCCATCGCCCTGACCGAGAGTGCCGTCTCCACCTTTGAGGATGAGCTGCACTGGAGCCGGAAAAAGGCGACGGTATTTATGGCCGTCATAATGCTCCTGCTCGGAACGCTCTCCTGTCTTGGCTATGGTCCGCTGGCCGGTGTGACCGTGATCGGAATGCAGTTCCTTGACTTCTTCGATTTCCTGACAAACTCTGTCATGATGCCGATCGCGGCGATCGCGACCTGCCTTCTCGTATCGAGAGTCATCGGAGTTGCAAAGATCGAACAGGAGGTCACAGACGGCGGCCATCCGTTCCGCAGAAAAGTGATCTTCCAGTTTATGATCCAGTATCTATGCCCGATCTTTGCGGCGATCATACTGATCAGTTCTGTGGCGAACGCGTTTGGGTGGATCTCGATGTAACATCCACCCAGCCTTTTGCTCCTGCCGCCTGCTCGAGCTCCGGGATCGTGAGCTTTACCGCACTGTGATCATTTCCCGCAGCCGGGTACACCGTTGTGAACTGCTTCAGGCTGTCGTCCAGATAGACCTCGATCCCCTCGTTGATCCCAAAGGGGCATACGCCCCCCGGCGCATGGCCGATCCGCACTTCTACCTGATCAAACGGGATCATCTTCGCCTTTACATGAAATGTATCTTTATATTTATGGTTATCGACCTTTGCCGTCCCTTCCGTCAGGATCAGGACGGCTTTTTCACCTTGCAAAAAGGACATGGTCTTCGCAATCATTCCCGGATTCACATCCAGTGCCTCCGCAGCCTCTGTCACTGTGGCCGTTGATTCTTTCAGCTCGATCACATGATCCAGAAATCCCTTCTGTTCCAGATCTGCTTTTGCTTTTTCAAGTGACATGATCCTATTTCTCCTTTGTTGATAATTTGCTGACTGGATTTTCGATCTCCGTAATATCAGCATCCAAATAACTTCGCAGTCTTCTCCATCCTCTCCGCGATCGGAACTCCAAACGGACACCGTGCTTCGCACAAATGACATCCGATGCACTCCGACGCCTTATGTTCCAACAGCTCATAGTGAGACTGCACTGTCGCCGGGATCTGCGGCTGCATGGTTGCCAGATCATAAAACTTGTTGATCATGGCAATATCCAGATTTGCGGCACACGGCTTACAATGTCCGCAATATGTACATTCGCCCCGATAAGAATGGAACGGCGCATTCGCGATCACAGACGCATAATCTTTCTCCGTTTCTGAGGAACTCTCATATCCCACTGCCGCATCCACCTGCTCCTTTGTATCATATCCACACATGATGGAACAGACAGCCGGTCTCGTCAACGCATAGTGGATACACTGGACCGGGGTAAGACAGACACCGAACGGGGATCTCTTCGCATCGAAAAGTCTTCCGCCCGCGAATCCCTTCATGACCGTGATCCCCACATCCTTCTCCTCACAGGCCTTATAAAGCATCGCCCGGTCCGGATCGATCCCCTTAAGTTCCGCGTCAAACTCCTCCGCAAACATCGTATCGATATCCTCGCTCGCCGGCAGCATATCAAACGCCGGGTTGATACTGAAAAGGATCATCTCTATATATCCGGATTCAACTGCCTTCATAGCTACCTTTGGATTGTGGGAGCTCATGCCGATGTGCCGGATCACGCCTTTTTCTTTCAGCTCCATCACATAATCCAGATAGTCAGAGTGCTGGATCTTCTCCCACTCTTCCTCAGAATCCACATAGTGGATCATTCCGAGATCGATATAGTCGGTCTGCAGTCTCTTTAAAAGGTCCTCAAAGGCCGGACACACATATTTCATCTCCCGAGTGCGGAAATACTGTCCGTCCTTCCAGGTAGAGCCGATGTGCCCCTGAATAAACCACTGATCCCGGTTCTCTTTAATTCCCTCACCGATGATATTTCTCGATTTCGGATCAGCCATCCAGCAGTCCAGAATATTGATTCCTTTCTTTGACGCATACCGGATCAGCTCAATGCCCTCAGCTTCCGTATGCCGTTCCAGCCATTCCCCGCCAAATCCGATCTCACTCACCATGAGCCCTGTTTTTCCCAATCGTCTTGTCTTCATGTGTTCTCCTCCGATCATCTGTTGCCTCCGGCATTTCTCCCATCAGGATCCTACTGAAATGCCCCTGGTCCGTCGCTCTCCGACACGAATTTCGCGATCTTCACCGCTCCATTTCCATTCTTATCCACGGCATAGAACGTATACGTTCCTTTTTCCGTGATCTGGAACGCCGCCATATCCTTCTCATTCACCGTAAACGTCGTTCCTTCCACTGTCCCATTCGCAAACTCCCCTGCCGTATGTTCTCCCTTTGCATAGCAGAGCCTATCAAGATCTCCGTCAATATCGAGGACGCGGACAGTCAGATACATTCCGCCATTCCGGTTCGAGGTCTGCATTTCCAGATATGGAGCCGTCCCGTTCTCCGGTCTCGTTCCACCGTTCTGAAATCCCTTTCTCGATAGCCTGCTGATATCATAGGAAAGGGTCGCGCCCACATTCAGCATACCGCCGGACACCGTCACATCCTTGAGACTCTCCATCGGTGTCACCGTGGACATCAGGATCTCCTTCACATCCGCAACCCCGATCCCGTCAAAATACGAATAGATCATTGCCGCCGCCCCGGACACCATCGGTGCTGCCATGGACGTTCCGCTCATGTATCCATAGGTATTTCCGGGAGTCGTACTTAAAATATAACTTCCCGGTGCCGCAAGATCCACGGTCGTTTTTCCATAGTTGGAGCTTGCGGACAGCGCCCCATCAAAGCTCAGATTCGCGACGGAAATAATATTGTCCAGATCATACGCAGCCGGATAAAATGGAATCACATCCGTATCAACGCCTTTTCCCGTCTTCGGATTTCCGTTTCCTGCTGCCACTACAAACAGCATACCGGAATTCTTCATCGCCTCATATAACGCCTTATCATCTGTCGTTGACGTCAGGCTCAGGTTGCAGATCACCGCACCGTTATCCTCCGCATATTTGATCGCTTTGATGACAGCCGCCGTACTTCCGCCGCCGTCATTTCCCCCAAGAGCCTTTAACGCCATCACCCGAACCCGGGTTCCCGGAACGATTCCCGAGATTCCGATCCCGTTTCCTGTCCCGGCACTGATCGTCCCGGCCCCATGGGTTCCGTGGCTGTCCTCATTCCCGGTGAAGATCTGATTGTTATTATTGTAGAAATTCCACCCATAGCAATCATCCACGTAGCCGTTTCCGTCATCGTCGATGCCGTTTCCCGGAATCTCATCGGTATTGACCCATAAAGTGTCCTTCAGATCTTCATGCGTATCATCAATTCCCGTATCGATCATTGCAACGATAGTATCATGACTTCCGTTCCCATATGTCTCCCAGGCCTGTTTCAGGTTGATATCCACGCCGGAAACTGCCTGTCTCTTCTTTACCTCCACGAGAGTTCCAAGACGCTCCGCGTTCTCCGACGGCTGCCCAAACGGATCCGAGTAGACCGGATACTTCGTAATCTCTTCCGACGTGAACGATCCATCGTTGAAAAACGCCCACTGCTCCGATGCGGACGGGTCATTCATCTGAAGCTTTTCAGACGCATACGCCATAAATGGCTGTCCCGCTGCCGCGAGCATCACCGCCGCCATAAATCCGGCCGCACGTCTGCAGGCCGCTTTTCTTTTTCCATAATAATTCTGAGCCATAAAAATTCTCTTTTCTCTCTCCATTTCCAGCCCTCCAAAGCGGATATTCACAATTCGCTTCCGTTGTTTGCTGGTCTGTGTTTAAATCTGTGTTTAAATCTATTTTTTTATTTTACCAGATACTCTTGTCTTTTTTATGAATTATTTCTTCTAATTTGTTAACATGGGACAGTTTCCCACGTCTCACGCATTCCGTCGTCAGATTCCGGATTTTTTCCGGATTTTTATATGCAGGGATCTGCCATAACTGCAATCCTTATATTCAAGTCGAACGTCCGTGCCTTTTTGTAACAGGGAATTCCCTGTTACAAAATAAGCAGGATGACATTTCTATCATCCTGCTCACAATTTAACCTATTTCATTCTGAGGATCACCCGGTCCCTGCTCCGCCGAGGCCTCCAAAGCCTCAGCAGCCTGTACAGGCTGGCTCTCTGCGTTCTCCTCGAACTCGCCGCCCATCCGGTTTTTCTCTTCCTTCTTCCCTTCCTCCGGCTCCGGGATTCCCTTTACCTCACGGAAGATCTTCATAAACTCCTTGCCGGTGATCGTCTCTTTCTCGATCAGGAACGCCGCGATCTGATCCATCGCATCACGGTTTTCGGAGAGAAGACGCTTTGCCTCAGCATACGCCTCTTTCAACATCTTCATAACTTCCGTATCGATCTCAGCGGCTGTCGCGTCACCACAGTTTAAGACAGTGCGTCCTGTCAGATACTGGTTCTCCTGAGTCTCTAATCCCATAAGGCCGAACTTCTCAGACATACCGTACTGGGTGACCATCGCTCTCGCGATCCTTGTCGCCTGCTCGATATCGTTTGCCGCGCCTGTCGTTACCGTATCAAATACAAGTTCCTCAGCCGCACGGCCTGCAAGAGAAACAACAAGCATTGCCTGAAGCTCTTTCTTCGTATTTAAGTATTTCTCCTCCTCCGGAACCTGCATCACATAGCCCAGCGCACCCATAGTACGCGGAACGATCGTGATCTTCTGGACCGGTTCAGCGTCTTTCTGAAGAGCAGTGACAAGCGCATGTCCAACCTCGTGGTAGGAGACGATCCGGCGCTCTTCTTTGCTTAAGATCCTGTCTTTCTTCTCTTTTCCGACAAGAACAAGCTCCACTGCCTCAAAAAGATCTTTCTGGGAAACAGCCTGACGTCCGTTCTTGACCGCATTGATGGCTGCCTCATTCATCATATTCGCGAGATCCGCGCCCACGGCGCCGGACGTCGCAAGGGCGATCTCCTCGAAATCGACGGTCTCATCCAGACGCACATCCTTGGAATGTACCTTTAAGATATTCACACGGCCTTTCAGGTCCGGCTTATCAACGATAACACGTCTGTCGAAACGACCCGGTCTCAAAAGTGCCGGATCCAGAATCTCCGGACGGTTCGTCGCGCCAAGAACAAGAAGTCCCTTGGAAGAATCAAATCCATCCATCTCGGAAAGCAGCTGGTTTAAGGTCTGCTCTCTCTCATCATTTCCGCCTAACCGGCTGTCACGACTGCGTCCGATAGCATCGATCTCATCGATGAAGATGATACACGGTGCGGACTGCTGTGCCTGCTTGAAGAGGTCACGGACACGGGACGCGCCCACGCCGACGAACATCTCCACAAAGTCGGAACCGGAAAGCGAATAGAACGGAACATGGGCCTCACCGGCTACCGCCTTCGCAAGCAGAGTCTTACCTGTTCCCGGAGGTCCCACAAGGAGAGCTCCTTTCGGCAGTTTTGCACCAATCTTTGAATATTTCTGGGGATTATGCAGGAAGTCGACGATCTCCACAAGGGATTCCTTCGCCTCATCCTCGCCTGCCACATCCGCAAACGTAACCCCTGTCTCCTTCTGGACGTAAACCTTGGCGTTGCTCTTTCCGACACCCATCATTCCTCCGCCGCCCATCCGGCTGTACATCATATAGAGAAGTCCGATCATGAGCGCCGACGGGAGTACCCACCCCATTAAGAAGTTTAAAATACTCGCACTAGTACTCGTATCTTCCGCCACAACATGGACTCCGTTGGAATCTAAAAGTCTCTCTGCCAGATCGGAATCCGGAATTCTCACTGTATAATATTGGATAAAGCGGGAAAGCTTCGTGGAAGAAGTCTTCGGCGTTAAATAGATCCGATTGCCGGAAAGCTTCGCCGTATCGATCTCTCCCTCTTTCAGGTACTCCACAAATTCCTCATACCCCAGTTCCTGAGTCTGGTTTTTGCGGACCATGTTGTTCATGACGGTCACAGCGATCAGCGTGATCACAAGAATCAGGGCAAGCACCCCAATATTCTGCCCGCTCGGCCGCTTTCTGCCATTTCTGTTCTGATTGTTGTTATCCATTGATTTTCTCCACTTCTTTTGCGCATATATCACATTTGGGTATACTGACCCATGATTTTGTGATACCTAATCATTATAAGTTGAGTTTCCCCATAAGGCAATAAAAAAAGTATGAAATTTATCTGTTTACAAAAAATTTCAGAAAAGCTACAATACAATATGGACAGCTTGTTTTATCTCTGTCGAGAACCCCCACCTCTTTCCACCATAATACAGGATATATTGAAAGGTTTATTATCATGAATACCGTCACACACCCGATCCCGCCTGTTTTTGACTCCAGCTCCCGGATCCTGATCCTTGGCTCCTTCCCATCTGTCAAGTCCAGGGAAGGTCATTTTTTCTATCACCACCCGCAGAACCGTTTCTGGAAGACCCTGGCCGGAATTCTCGCGGTTCCGGTTCCAGGCAGTATTGATGAGAAAAAGGAATTTCTCCTCTCCCACCATATTGCCCTCTGGGACGTGATCGCATCCTGTTCGATCGAAGGTTCCAGCGACAGCTCCATCCGCGATGTCGTGCCCAACGATCTCTCCCGGATCCTGTCCACAGCCGACATCCGGGCGATCTTCTGCAACGGAAAGACATCCTGGAATTACTACAGAAAATACCAGGAATCCGCAACCGGCATCCCGGCAGTCTCCCTGCCATCCACAAGTCCGGCGAATGCGGCGTGGACGCTGGAGAAATTGGAGGGCGCCTGGGGTATTATTACTGATTATCTTAAATAGATAGATATTAATTGTAACTATTCAGTACCTTCATAGTTACACGCAAAAATCCATTCCAGATCAGCT
>OGUD01001497.1_pt1 | contig 10896 bp, 9 predicted proteins | sample 1573671 | NCBI WGS metagenome assembly OGUD01 (sample SAMEA2582065, study PRJEB24529) | metagenome | biome: Human gut stool | place: China | collected 2011 | reverse complement strand
TCTTTGTGGTGTTAATCGTGTTAATATAGCCAAGATAGAGAAAGGGGCTTATAATGTGAGCATTGATATACTATCTAAGGTAACATCCGCTCTTGGTTTTGTGATAGATATAAAAGTGGATAGCTCTGTTTGTCCGACTCATTTCTCTCAACGTAAACCTGTAAAGCTGGTAATAGGGGAAGATTATTATGTCAGTTTTGGCAATAACGAAGCCCATAGATGTAAGCTGGTGGATATTCCGGAGATGTACCAAGGTCAAAGAATTAAAATCGAAACTCCGACCCCGAGAGGGTCTATCACCCACATATTATTTGCCGATGAAATAGGAACGACACCTGACGAGGCTGTAATGAACCAAGTAACGATGTAAAAACATTAAAAGGGAGGAAGTGCAAGTTCCCCTTTTATTGAAATCACCTTCGCTACAACCATCTGCAGCGAGGGTGATTTTTTAGTTTATGAGGGTTTCTACACCCCCTCTTTCATCAGAGCTATTCAAAAATTTAATGGTTTCTTCTGAATATATAATCTTAAATTGATGGTTCGGAATCAATTCTAAAGCTGGGAAATCAGTAGTGATTAACAGTTTTAGTCCCTTTCTTTAATATGTAAAAGCAACTTGTACAAAAGAAGTTTCTTATGTACGGGATAGCAGCAATAACTCCGTTGAGCCTTCGTGGGGACAAGCCGAATTTGATTTTATAATGTGGGTTTATAAGGTACAGTCTCCGGTCAATGATTTGATAGTTGGCTTGCCGGGCGATGCGATTGAACAGTTCGATGGTGCATCCGGTGCTCTTTATATCCAGTAGCTCCGTGATTACGCGTTCCTGCTCACCGCATAGTCTTAATATCCATCTGTATAAAGTGCGGGGAAGGAGGTGGAGAAAAGGGAAATGTGAAACAATGTGGCTGTGTGCTATCTGCTGGTGGCCTCCGAATGGCATTTGCCAGGCGGGAAATCCTACAAATACAGCTCCGTCGGCAGACAAATGTTTTTGTAGGCCGGAGAGGAACCGTTCTTTGTCTCTGATATGCTCTATCACATCGTGTAGAAGAATCAGGGGAAAATTCGTAGCCTTGTCCTCAAGCTGGAAAATGTCGGTGGAAATGAACTGTCCCTGCTGATGCCTTTGGGTGAAGAAGGTCCTGGCTTGCTCTATTCGCATGGCATCAATGTCTACGCCCATCACCCGGCAACCGGCTTTGGCAAAGGGAAGCAGATTGCCTCCCTCTCCACAGCCCACTTCCAGCACTTTATCGGGGATGTGTCCGATGACTTCCTTTATGTAGGGGATATAATAGTTCTTGCTGGTCTGTGACTGTTCATCAAAGTAGCTTTCCCGGTCGGTATGTCGTTTCTGCATGTTCTTTGTTCCTTCTTGAGTTTGATTATCCATATAAATAGATAATCAGTCGGGTAAAAGACTGCGTGGCGCATCGTTTTTTTACCAGGAAATGCGGAGGCCTACCGGGAGGGTGAATATGAACGGGTGTTCCTTTCGGATGGTGCGCAGTTGGCTGCCGTCGGGGATGTAATAGTTTACAGTCGGCTCCAGATAGATGCCTGCCTGGGGTGTGAGGTGATATTGTATGCCTATACTTGTGTTGACCGACCACTGCCAGGGGCACTTACCGGATGACTGCCGAGCTTGTGTGGAATACTGTCCGTGACATGGAAGCTTTGGAGTGTCCCTTTTATGGGGATATCCACCTGCATGCCTGCCGTGGCATAACCGGAGAAACGTTTGTAATGCCAGAAACGGTAGGAAAGCCGGAGAGGAATGCCGATATAATGCAACTTCTGGTTGTCTTGAATGCGGAATGCTTCGCCGGTAGTGAACTCCGACCTGAGAAGCGTATATTGCAATCCGGTTTCCAGACTCCAACGCTCATTCAATTTCTTGCTGAGAGAGAGTCCCACGACGATGGGGGCATGATGTTGCTGGTTCTCAACAATCCTGCCGCTGTTATTCTGGGCAATCTGCATGAGTCCGATGGAATCTTTTCCCAGAGTACCCTGCTGATAGCGGGTGTGCAGATAAGAATAATACTCTTCCCACGTGCTGACTTGTTGAGGGAAGTCACTTGAAATGCCGTCGGTATGTGGAGTGGCAATCAGCTTATATAAGTTCTGTGCCAGTTGCGGTCCGAGTGAACCTGCCAGCATCAACTTCCATTTTCCGGATTTCTTCTTGCGGGTTGGCGGCATCAGGGAAGGGGAGAAGACGAAAGCCATCTGTCGGTTGGTGATGGTCTGTCCGGTGAATGGAGAAGGTATGGGATATTTGTGGATACTATCTTTCATTGTGGGTATGGCAAGGGGCCATTCTGTGGAAACTGGAACGGGAGGGATGATTCGTTCCCTTTTGTTCAGATGTTCTTTGGTATAGCATTGTTCGTCGGTTCGGGGAGTATCGGTTTTCTTTGTTTGTTGCGTACTCCCGGCTTGCCTGGAAGAAACTTTGGACAAACGGTTTTCCCTGATACTCTTTTTCTCTCTGTACAGATAGTCATACAGCGTTGGAAAGAGAAGCAATACTGTCAAAACAATGAATACACGGTATCCTGCCAGCATCTTTTTAAGTAAAATTTTCGCCCGGAACAATTGGGAGGAAGAGGAGGGTGGCGCTATACCCAGTAAATCTCCGATTTCTTTGTGGGACAATCCTTCCAGTACTGCCAGTTTAAATACCTTGCAGTAGCCTTCCGGAAGGCTCTCCACTATATCCAGCATCTTATCGTACGAAATGAAATCCGGACAAAAAGGATTTTCAGCAGGCTCTTCCTCTTCCGGAATATCTGTCAATGGGATGGTGGGGGTTGGCATTGGCATGGTTGAGGTATTGCAGTGCCAGGTTTCTCATAATCTTTTTCATCCAGTATTCCAGTTTCTCCGGGTTGCGCAGCGAATGAATGGAAGTGAATATGATGACAAAACCGTCGTGAAGAAGATCTTGGGCTATCGTTGGGTCGGGAATATAGCGTAGGCATACTTTCAGCATTTTCTCTGAATAGTTTTCGTAGAGCAGGCTCAAGGCCTGCCCGTTTCCCTTCTGGCATAAAGTGACAAGAGCTTTTGTATCCATGTGTTTGTCTCAATGTTATTTCTTAAGGATAGAGAAGAACATGAATGACTGCATGGATTTTTATTTTTTAACTAAGCCTCCCGGTTGACTTCTGCTGCACAGTCCGGACAAATGCCTTTCAGTACATAGTTGATGCTGTTCAGTGTAAATCCTTGAGGCAGCTTCACCACCGGAGTGGGAATGTTGGTGAAGCAGAAGGTTTTGTTGCATTTCTCGCAATGGAAATGGGTGTGCAGGTCGCTTACGTCGCAAGAGCAACTGTCGCTGCACACGGCATACTTGAAGGAACCCGTCCCGTCATCTATACTGTGTATCAGATGATGGGAGAGGAATAGGGTAAGGGTACGGAAGATGGTGGATTTGTCCACCGTATCCAGCATGGTTTCAAGGTCGAGCAATGAGACGGAACGGCCTGCCTGCATCATGGTGCGCAATACCAGGATGCGGATGGCAGTGGGCTGTATGTCCCTTTTGGCCAATAGGTCCAAATATTTCTTTTCTGCCATTTTTTCTTCCTCCATCTTATGAATCTATCTCATTTTTACTATACACATATTCGGGTATAGTTTAGCGCATTTTTATAAGTTTTTCAATCCTCTTTCTACAACTTTAACATTGGTTTGACCATATTTTTCGTACATGTAATTCATCCATGAATCCTGTATTTGTGCATGATAACCAACCGGAAGCTTTTTTATGGCCTTTACATCTTTCAGATAGATCACAACGGCACTGTCGCCAGGGGAGCGTCTGAGGTCTTCAAGCAGTTCCTGTGAACGCTGTGCATACACTTCTTTATTATCAAACTGGATCCAGATCTCTCTTGGCATATTGTCAAACGGACGGATCTTTTCAAGGATCAGTTTACTGGCTCGATCGTCCTCCGCGGATACTCTTCCCTGGATAAATACCCTCGCATCTACATTCAGAAACATATGGCTTTTCTCATAATCACGTGGAAAAACAACTACTTCTACCGTTCCGACAAGATCTTCCACTGTAAGAAATGCCATGACCTTGTTATTCTTTGTATATTTGATTGTTTTATCCGTAATCATTCCACCGATGATCACTTTCTGACCGTCCATGACTTTTGGAAGATTCGTCTCCTCATCCTGCTGGAAATCAGAAGTTTTTGCGGAGATCGTTTTCTCCATCATTGCCCGGTAATTCTCCAGCGGATGACCACTCAGATAAATTCCCAGAACTTCTTTCTCATATCCAAGAAGTTCTTCTTTTCCGAATTCCTCCACATTCGGCATGCGGATCTCGAATTCTTTTTTATCCTCTTCACTGACCAGATCAAAAAGACTCATCTGTCCGACCAGAGAATTCTTTCTGTCCTGGCTGATACTATCTGAAATCTGCTGGTAAACCATCATCTTCTGACGGCGGTTACCCTCCAGACAGTCCAACGCTCCTGCTTTTATAAAGTTCTCTACAGCACGTTTATTCATCTGCTGCGTATTTCGCTCCATGAAATCTTTCAGGGAACGATACTCCCCGTTCTGCTCACGCTCACTTACCAGGCTCTCAATAACAGGACGGCCGACGCTCTTGATTGCAGACAGTCCATATCTGATAGCTCCGTTATCTACTGAGAATCCATACATTCCGCAGTTGACATCCGGCGGCAGGATCTTAATTCCCATCTGTCTGCACACCAGAATATATTCTGCAACCTTATTTGGAAAATCAATGACTGATGTCATAAGCGCCGCCATAAATTCTACCGGATAATAGTATTTCAGATACGCTGTCTGATAGGAAACAACTGCATAAGCCGCCGCATGAGATTTATTAAATGCATACTTTGCAAAATCTATCATTTCATCATAGATTTTATTCGCTGTCGCCTCGTCGATTCCATTTGCAATACATCCCGGAACTCCCTCTGCTTCATTTCCATAAACGAAGTTCTGGCGCTCTTTTTCCATGACAGAGGCCTTCTTTTTGGACATTGCTCGACGTACCAGGTCGCTTCGGCCCAAAGTATAACCGGCCAGGTTACGCACGATCTGCATAACCTGCTCCTGATATACGATACATCCATAAGTAGGCTGCAAAATCGGCTCCAGCTGCGGGCAGTCATAACGAATCGTGTCCGGACGGTTTTTGCCCCGGATATACTGAGGAATGAAATCCATCGGGCCCGGACGGTACAGGGAAATTCCCGCGATTACATCTTCAAGGCTCTGCGGTTTCAATTCTTTCATGAAGTTCTTCATTCCCGCACTTTCAAGCTGGAACACACCATCTGAACGGCCAGTGCCAAGAGAATCAAGAACTTTCTTATCATCATAGTCAATTTTCTGCATATCCAGTGTAACGCCCGTATCCTTCTGGATTAATTTCGCTGCATTCTGGATAACTGTCAGTGTACGCAGTCCCAGGAAGTCCATTTTCAGAAGTCCCAGTTCTTCCAGTGTCGTCATGGTAAACTGGGTAACAATCGAACCATCCTGTGCCCTGGAAAGAGGTACATATTCGGATACATCTTTCTGGCTGATTACGACACCTGCCGCATGCATGGAAGTATGTCTCGGAAGACCTTCCAGACGTCTTGCCATATCAATCAGATAATGAACATCATCCTGTTCTGTATACGCTTTCTTCAGTTCAGGATTCATGGTCAGGGCTTTATCAATGGTAATGTTTAATTCCTGAGGAATCATTTTTGCAATGGAATCTACCTGCGCATAAGGCATATCCAGCACACGTCCGACATCGCGGATAACACCGCGGGCCGCCAAAGTACCAAAGGTAACGATCTGAACCACGCAGTCATCGCCATATTTGCGACGTACATATTCAATAACCTCCTGTCTTCTTTCGAAGCAGAAATCAACGTCAATATCAGGCATGGATACTCGTTCCGGATTCAGGAACCGCTCAAAGAGCAGATCATATCGGATTGGATCAAGCTGTGTGATACCTAACGTATAAGCTACGAGACTTCCCGCCGCAGAACCTCGTCCCGGTCCTACCATGATGTCATGGTCGCGTGCATATTTGATGAAATCCCATACTATAAGGAAGTAATCTACGTAGCCCATATTTTTGATAGTAGATAGCTCATAGTTCAGTCGAGATTTTAATTCTTCTGTGACCGGATGATAACGTTCCTCCAGTCCTTCAAAACATAACTTATTCAGATATTCCCATGAGGTAAAACCATCCGGAACATCGAAACGCGGCAGCTTGGTCACACCAAACTCAATTTCTACATGACATCTCTGCGCGATCTTATGTGTATTCTCCAGTGCCTCTAATGCATATGGAAAAAGCTGCGCCATTTCCTCAGGAGATTTTACGTAATACTGTCCACCCTCATAACGCATTCTGTCCTCATCTGCCAGCTTCTTGTTTGTCTGCAGGCAAAGCAAAATATCATGTGGTGCTGCATCCTCTGATTTTGTATAATGCACAGCGTTTGTTGCAACAAGATCGATACCTGTCTCTTCGTGCATGCGAAGCAGTTCCTGATTCACTACCTGCTGCGCCGGAATTCCATGATCCTGTAATTCCAGAAAGAAATTTCCTTTTCCGAAAATGTCCTGATAACGCAGGGCTGCTGCCTTTGCATCCTCATACATTCCTCTCTGGAGATATCTGGCAACCTCACCGGCAAGGCAGGCACTTAGTGCAATAATTCCCTCATGATATTCTTTTAATACAGCCAAATCTACTCGCGGCTTATAATAAAAGCCCTCTGTAAATCCTTTAGAAACAATCTTCATCAGATTTGCATAACCCTGATTATTCTCAGCAAGAAGAACCAGATGGTAATATCTGTCCTCGCCGCTTCCCGCTTCACGATCAAATCTGGAACCCGGGGCCACATATACCTCACACCCTAAGATCGGATTGATTCCCTCGGCCCTCGCTGAACGGTAAAAATCAATCACACCATACATAACTCCATGATCTGTGATCGCCGCACTGTCCATCCCAAGTTCTTTGATACGGGCTACATATTCTTTTATTTTATTAGAACCATCCAGCAGACTGTACTCTGTATGGACGTGAAGATGTGTAAACTCCAATTTTTGTTCTCTCCTGTTCTGTTTTACCAAACCAAGCAGATAGACTCATCTGCTTTCGCTACATAGCTCTACACCGAATAGCTGTTTTACAGTTTATCCGGTTAAAATAATATTTCTATAAAGAAATTTGTCCGGCAGAACTATCTCTGCCAGACTATACAGTTTACGTATTCTATCCTTATAAATAATTGCATCTGTTCAGCATTCTCACGGTTAACTAAACAACTGCTAAAATCTTATTTCGCATAGATTCTCTTATCTTTGATTTCTACTTTGCCTTCTTTCATCAGATGACCGATTGCACGTTTGAACGCACCTTTGCTCAGTCCAAATTCCCTCTGAATGACCTCCGGTGATGCCTTGTCATCAAAAGGAAGAACTCCCGCAAATTCATTGATTACTTCAAGTACATTTTCTGCATCTTCATTGATCTGCAGATATGCTTTCTGACGGTCTGTGACGTTCATTTTCCCATCTTCTTTTACTTCGCTGACACGCAGTTCAAGAATCTTACCCGGACGGTATTTTCCTTTCGCCTCTCTTGCCGGGATCAGCGCGGAATATTTATCATCGACTGCTACAAACACACCGAATCTGTCGCTGATCTCATACACACGGCCTTTAACCATATCTCCGACTACGTAAGGAGTTCTGGTAGAAAGATAATGATACACTTTCATCGTTGCACAGAGACGGCTGCTCTTATCAATATAGAGAGCTACCAGTACATCTTCGCCTTCTCTTACCTTCAAAGTCTGCTCATGATATGGAAGCAGAAGGTCTTTCTCCAGCCCCCAGTCAAGAAATGCGCCGATTCTCGTTACCTGAGATACCTTTAGAACTGCGGTCTGTCCTACCTGAAGTTTCGGTTCTTTGGTTGTTGCGATCAGACGGTCCTGAGAATCCTTATAGATAAACACTTCAATACTATCTCCCTCTTTTGTTCCCTCCGGAACCTGTTTAGATGGAAGAAGTACTCTGTTCTTTGCATCTGCGTGCATATCTTCCGCCAGATACACACCAAAATCTACGGATTTCACTACTGTTAATTTCTGTTTTTTTCCTAACTCTATCATATAATCTCCATTTCGTTTTTGCTTGCTTTTTTGTTTTTCTGATATCTCATGCCAGTATTTTTTGTCCTTCTATCATGCTTTAGAAGCAGGTCAATTATTTCCTGACCTGCTATAATTATATCCTCTGACATTATAGCAGTTCCATAAAATACTGGAATTGCTATAGCTTTGCATTTCAGTATAACACAAATAATAAAGGCGGCACAATGCGCTGTCACAAAAAAACTTCTGAAAAGAATTGTATGTTACCGTGCACGGAGTGAACAGTAACTTTTATACTCTTTTCAGAAGTTTTTATGATAGTTTATCTTATATAAATATTTTCTTATTTGTTACCCTGTCCATAGTACGCATTTGCACCATGTTTTCTGAAATAATGTTTATCCTGCAGATCCTGTGGAGCAGGTTTTACCTGTGGGTTGATCATCTCGCAGCGTGCCGCCATCTTGGCAACTTCTTCAAGAACAACTGCGTTATGTACTGCTTCGTGAGCATCTTTGCCCCATGCAAATGGTCCATGGTTTTTGCAAAGTACAGCTGGTACTGCTTCGTAATCTTTGTCTTTGAACATATCAACGATCAGAAGTCCTGTGTTCTTCTCGTATTCATCAAATTCTTTGCCTTCCAGACAACGTGCACATGGGATTTCTCCGTACATATAATCTGCATGAGTTGTTCCATAGCAAGGAATTCCTCTTCCTGCCTGTGCCCAGCTCGTTGCCCATGAAGAATGTGTATGAACAACGCCTCCGATATTCGGGAATGCTTTGTACAGTTCTACATGAGTTGCTGTATCAGAAGATGGATTATATTTTCCCTCAACTTTATTTCCGTTCAGGTCAACAACAACCATATCGTCCGGCGTCAGTAAATCATAATCTACTCCACTTGGTTTGATAACAAAAAGTCCTGATTCTCTGTCAATTCCGCTGACATTACCCCATGTAAATGTAACAAGTCCGTATTTCGGAAGATCCATGTTTGCTTTGTAAACTTCCTCTTTTAATTTTTCCAGCATAATTCGTACCTCTCCTTTTGCTTTTCAGATATTAATTGCAGTATCTTTCAGATATTCCGGTTTTGCATATCCCATCCGGAAAATCCCTTATTAATATCTGTATTATAACACTTGTACGGTACATGTACCAACTTGTATGTTGATTATTTTTCATACAGGAATTCTTCCGGCAGGCTTACTTTGAAGTCTTTTGCAAGTGCACGGAAGTTATCCGGTGTGATTGTCTGAAGTTTGTTTGGTGTCATAGACAGGATCTTTACAAGAATCTCTGCGGATTTCTCTACTGTGTGAAGCAGACCAAATGTAAGGTCAAAGTCTTCACCGGAGCAGAACATACCATGATGTGCCCAGATGACAACATCATATTTCTTCATCAGTTCTGCTGTCTTTACAGCGATTTCTCTTCCGCCTGGTACCATCCAGCCGACAACTCCAACTCCATCCGGGAAAACAACCGGGCATTCTGTAGCAGATTCCCATAATTCTCTGGTAAAGATCTTGTCATCCAGCGGAAGAACAAATGTCAGTGCAATCGTATTTGTTGTGTGTGCATGATAAATAACACGATGTTTTCCATTTGTCAGTTTCTTCTTTACTTCATGGTTCATCAAATGAGTCGGAAGTTCGCTGGTAGGTCTGCCACCTTCGACGAGTCCCCAGCGGATTCTGTAGTTCGTTCCTGTCTCATCCAGTTCAATGATTGCCAGACATACCTCAGGATCCACGATAATGTTTCTGAAATATTTACCGCTTCCTGTCACAAGGAAAAACTCTTCGGCCAGTCCCGGAACCTCTACTCCGATCGGTGTCCATTCTCCAGGTGCATTCAGACGAGGTTTGATCATCTCAACTTCTTCCGGTTTCAGACGATAGCTTAAGTTTCCACCATTTCTCTCATGCCAGCCCTGCTGATAACCGTCATTGGCCATTTTAATAAAGCCCTGTACAAATTTAGATTCCAGAATTTTCATAATATATATCCTCCATTTTTGTGGTTTTATGTTGTTTATTTTTAACAATTCGTTGTTTCTTGTTGGTTACCGCTTTAGTATATATTGTTTTGTGTGGTTTGTAAACAATTTATTCAAAAAAACTCTCACGAAACCACATGTGGATTCTGGAATATATTTGTCAGTTGTGTATGAAACTTTTTTCCTTATTTTTAGTTATGTGTTGTAATGTCTCACAATTTTTTTGCATTTCTGTATATCTATCATCTATATCCCTATCCCTATAAGGACTTTTACAGATAACAGTAACTTCTCAGATCTGTCATCATCAATAAATCAGTGAATAATTACAGACATTTTTCGCTTAAATATCTCCCTCTTTTTTCAGGAATTCTACTATCGCATAAGCTTTTCCTTCTATATTATCCAGAGATACAACCACTTTATCTGTTTCCGTTTTTACCTTCGGGCAAATTACATCTCCAAGCTTTGCCTGCATATTCTGCGCGCATCTGGTATATTTTGAAACTTTCCGGAAGGAAATCTTCTGCCATGCATACATACTGGCAATTGTTTACATGATGGTTTGTGTCCAGATGATGTTTTTGTACCGTGAAAGCTTCCTGCGCAATCATATCCTCCGGAAGTTTGATTTTTCTTGGTGCATAATCCATTTCCATCTTTTCACCAAGTACATAATTATCTGTATCTGCCGGA
>OGUD01001495.1_pt1 | contig 10899 bp, 10 predicted proteins | sample 1573671 | NCBI WGS metagenome assembly OGUD01 (sample SAMEA2582065, study PRJEB24529) | metagenome | biome: Human gut stool | place: China | collected 2011 | reverse complement strand
CAGGTTTTATGCGACCTGCGAGTACTTTTTCCACTATTCAACTGTCAAACCCCCGCGAAAGTAAGTTATCTATATAGTTTGTCTGTTGCATGCTTTTTACTCCTTTTATTGCTGTTTAACTTTCATGATACTGTTTTGGTTTCCAAAAGTCAACGTATCTGCTATAATACCATTATTGGATTTTATTTAAAGGAGATTTTTTATGCTGACAAACACACTTACAACCGAGCCAGTACGAAAATTATTCTTTCGTTACCTCATTCCTTCTATCTGCGGAACGATGGTAACGTCTATTTATGTACTTGCTGACACAATTATTATCGGGAAAGGCATTGGCATTGATGCTATGGCTGCATTAAATATCATCCTCCCGCTGTTTAATATTTTCTTTGGCACCGGACTTTTATTTGGTGTCGGCGGTTCTGTCTTAATGTCAATCGCCCGCGGAAAAGGAGATACTCAGACCGGAAACTGTTATTTTTCTGTCGCAGTACTTTTGAATGCCATCACCTGCATTTTATACATGATTCTATTTTTAAATTTCATGGAACCGATCGCACGTTTTCTTGGCGCAACAGATGTAACAATGCCTTATGTACTCAATTACGCGCCGTACGTGATCTGGGGACTTGGCTTTTTTGCATTCTCCACTTTTCTACAAACCTTTGTAAGAAATGATGGTGCACCAAAGCTTTCCATGATTGCCGTTGTATCCGGCGGTGTCCTGAATGTTGTTTTAGATATTGTTTTTGTATTTCCTTGTAAAATGGGCATGGCAGGAGCAGCAATTGCAAGTGTGCTTGGATCCGTACTTACAACTGTTATTTTGCTGTTCCATTTTCGCTCTAAGTCAAACGGACTGCATTTTAGCTTAAAGAAATTTTCACCTGTATTCATCACAAGTATCTACAAAAATGGATTTACAAGCTTTCTTGTGGAAGTCTCGTCCGGAATTGTTATGTTTGTTTTCAACTTACAGATTTTAAAATATATTGGCGATATCGGCGTGAGCATGTATGGTGTCATTACAAATACCGCTATTGTAGTCATCTGCCTGTGTAACGGAATCAACCAGGCTTCTCAGCCGATCATCTCAACCAATCATGGTGCAGGCCTTATTGATCGTATTGAGACTGTAAAAAAACTGGGACTGAAAACTGCATTTATCATCTGCTCCGTTCCGGCTATTTTAGGATTGATCGTACCAAATTTGTTTACTTATATTTTTATGAATCCAAATGAACAAATACTTGCGCTTTCATCCACTGCAATTCGTATTTATTTTGTTGGATTCTTTGTAATCGGATTGAATATGTTTATCATTGGCTATTTTCAATCTACAGTAAAACCACAGCTTTCATTGTTCCTCTGTCTTTCCAGAGGGTGTGTACTTGCAATTATCTTTGTATTTGTGCTGCCTCCGCTTATCGGAGTCATTGGAATCTGGGTATCTGTACCGCTTGCTGAATTCATTACACTGATTGCCGGAATATATTTCTTGAAAAAGAATGAAAAGGAGAGGTTCTCATGATTGCATTAAAATTACCGGAAGTAAAAGAATGTATGTCCAAGCTGTTATTATCGGACACCTTCGACTCATTTTTATTCATAGAAGGAGAAATTGTCACCTATAATACATTTTCCATTAATGGATTTCTCAAAAAAGATTTTTTTGAGAAAGACCTGGCTCCTTCCCGAGATTATTCTTTGTGGAAAGATATTAGAGAGTACGCATTTTCTTTGATCAAGGGTAAAAAAACTCCCCTCAGTTTTCGCTTTGTATTCGGACTGTCAGAGGCGAATATTGAAAGATTACTGAAACAGCAGGAACTGAATTTCCAGCCACAAGATGTGCAGGGATTGTATCTCAATCTGAAATATGATGGTCAGAATCTTACCTGCGTCACTGGAGCTTCCATGAGACTGTTCACTTTGGATAAGTCTTTGGAAGAAGCATGGGATCAGATGGTTCAAAGATTCTTTTTGAAAAAAGAGATTAACGCAGAAGTCTTATAAGATGAAAAAGTAATAGAGGTCACGGTATCTCTATTACTTTTTATTTTCATTCATTCGTGGTAAAATGAGTGTTTTCGCACCTTATCGTTCTTCCTCATCAATACGTCCTATTAAACGAACTAAGTCTTCATATCCGGATTTTTCAAGTAACTGCTTAAACCCAAAAAGCACTTCTTCTTTCGTGTAATCATTTCTTCTCAAAAAATCATCGTCTTTTTGACTTAGATATTGATAAAAAAATGCCGCCGCCATGACTTCTTCTTTATTTGTATAATCGAGATCTTCCAGCAAAAGATTCTCGGCTTCGTTTATATCTCTCTGGTCAATCATATCGAAAAAATATTTCAGCGTATTTCCTGAGACTTCATATTTATTTTCGTCTTCTAATTCGACAGAAACATATTTCTTCCCAAATCCCAAAGAAAACAATACTTGTACCATTTCTTTTATCATTCGCATAATGTAATCTTTCTCGTCTACAACTCCCATAGTCCATCCCTCCACGTTTTCAATATTCTAAAATCACTTTTTTCTATCTTCCTAGGCAAATCACTATTTCATTCTTTGCGTACTCAGTTGCAACTGTTCAACCTTGAGCGTCCTTGCTTTATCGTCCTCGTCTTTAGAATTCTCTATTTCTGAATTTCGAATACTCAAAATGATTTCATCTTAAACCTGTAAATCCTCAAATGATATACTTACAACTTGTCCTGTATCATAATCACAGTAAATCATAGGAATGGATGAACAATCAATAAGACAGTTTTTACCTAAAATGCCTTCTTCTGCACCGTCTTTTACAGTTATCTTGTTGTTTCCCTCATCAATTTCTGTAATTACTGCATTCACGCCTAAATGAACTGGGTTATCTTTTAATAAACTACACGCCGTCATAGAAATCATAAAAAGAAATACGCACAACACCATTCCAATTTTTTTCATACTCTGCCACCTTCTCTAGACTCAAGTTTTGGTACTTCCATGTGTGAAGTAATATCTAATTATTCTGGCAATTCCATTTCATCATTCATTTTTACAAATCCATATTTCTCATATAATGGTCTCCCCATCTCCGTCGCCTCTAATGAAATAGCTGAAATGCCTCTACTTTTAATATCTTTAATCAACATATCTAATGTTTTATAGGCAATGCCCTTCCTTCTGTAATCAGGCTTTGTATACATATTCATTATATATGCCTTATTTCCGCTTGGGTTGTGGTAGGTCGGCATTACTCGAAAAAAGCTAACACCACCCGCACCAACAACACAGTTTTCGTCCAAAACCAAATATGCAATATGCGAGCCATTACAAAGAGCTTTTTGATAATAATCATAGGATTGTCTTTCCACTTCGCTCCTACGATAACCTATTCTATTTCACAGCCACAAGTTTTGCTTCCTCTTCCTCGAAATAGTCAGCCGTATTACTGCTTAGTCCACTTGCTTTCCACGCCTGTCCAAACGTAATATCCTCTAGGTTACTCAGGAAAACAAATGTACGATCTTTAGCTGCTCCATTCATTCTTCCTGTTATCTCCTGTCTATATTTATAGGTATGCGTGTCTGTCCTCCATGTACCATCACTCATTTCATAATATTTAACTTTCGTTACCAGCTTATTCTGTTCAGAATACTCTTCAACGAATTCCGGATCAGTCACATCATAAGTACTAATTACGGTTGCTTCGTCTTCTCTGACTTTCTGTTCTTCCAAAAAATCAGTTTCCGCATGCTTCTTAACCTCTGACGGTTCTTTCTGCGAACATCCAAACAGACTAAGTAACATGAATGTTACCAAGGTGATCCTAAATATGTTCTTCATCTGCTGTGAAAACTGATACATAATATTACTGATTCTTTCCGACATATTTCCCCTCCTTACTTTCAAATCGACCTTTCTTTATAACCTCATTTTACTCCATTTTCTCCATCTTGCCTATCCTAAAATCAATGAATTTTCCCATCCCAAAATTTGTCAGCTTCACACCTTCCAACTCCACCTGCTGCTCTTTTTCCAACACATATCCTCGTCCTTCAAAAAACGGTTTTGCCGTAATGGAAGCATGTACGCTGATCTTTTGAATCCCAAATTTCTTGGCATGCTGTTCCAACTCATCGCAGATTGCCGTTGCCACACCTTGATTTTGGAAATCTTTATGCACAAACAGATGATCCAAATATCCTGTTCTGTCTATGTTTCCATATCCTATAATCTTCTCTCCCTCTACAGCAACGACTGTATAAAGTTTTTCAAAAACTGTTTTATTTTTTCTAAGATTCTCACATCGGTTTGACCACACTTCCACCTGTTCCTGCGAATAATCTTTTCGATTCACAGTTTGAATTGTCTCATAAAAAAGCTGCACAATTTCTTCCAAATCTTCTGCCTGATACTTTCTAATCTCCATCACAATCCTCCAATTCTTCTAAATTTATTCCATAGCCACAAAATGCGCAAACCCACCTGTGGATTTGCGCATCTTTTATTTCTCTTATTATTTTGCCAATAACATCATAATCTCGTTGCTTCTGTTGATAAACGCTGTCATTTCTTCCGGATTCAACGGTTTGTTACTCAACATCGCAAGGTCAAATAACTGTTTACAGAACATTGGTACATGTTCCCCATCTTTATTTTTGAGTACATACTGTACCAATGGATGATTTGCATTCAATACAAGTGTCACATCTGTTCCGAACATAGATGGATCCATTCCGTACATATTGTACATCTTCATCATTTCCTGCATACGGCGTGACTGTTCTGACAATGTTACCATAGATGCCACATTTTCATTTTTCAGCTTCTCTACTTTAACTTCCAGCTTGTCATTTTCCAATGCTTTGCGGAATACATCAGTCAATGTCTCTGTATCTGCCTTGAATGCTTCTTCTTCCTCTTTTGCAACTTCTTCTTTGAATGTGTCTGTCAAATCTGCATCAATACGCTGGAATTGTACATTCTCATTGCGCTGCTCAAGCTGCGTCACAAACGGAGAATCAATATTATGTGTCAGCAGCACTGCATCCAAACCTTCCTGTTTGAACATATTAATATACTGGCTCTGCTGTTGTTCGTCTGTCACATAGTAAATTGTTACTTTCTTCTCTTCTGCTTTTTCTTCTGTATTTTCGCCCTCTGATGCCTCTGTCTTTTTTTCTTCAGCCTTCGTCTCTTCTGCACCGCCATTTTTTGCAATGCAGTCTTTGAGTGTCAGATATTCATGGTCAATATTTTTGAATAAAATATAATCACTCATCTTGTCACAGAATTTTTCATCTTTCAAGCAGCCGAATTTAATAAATGGGCTGATATCATCCCAGTATTTTTCATAAGATTCTCTGTCAGTCTTACACATTCCTGTAAGCTTATCTGCCACTTTCTTTGAAATGTAATCTGAGATTTTATTTACAAATCCGTCGTTCTGCAATGCACTACGTGATACATTCAGCGGAAGATCCGGACAGTCAATCACACCTTTTAACAGCATCAGGAATTCCGGAATGACTTCTTTGATATTATCTGCGATAAACACCTGATTATTGTATAATTTAATCTTTCCTTCCACGGAATCATACTCTGTGTTGATTTTCGGGAAATACAAAATACCTTTCAAATTGAATGGATAATCCATATTCAGATGGATCCAGAACAATGGCTCTTTGTAATCCATAAACACTTTGCGGTAAAATTCGATATAATCCTCTTTTGTACAGTCGTTTGGATGTTTTGTCCAAAGTGGAGTTGTATCACTCAGAGAAACCGGACGTTTGTTGATTTTCACTTTATCTACTGCCGGTGAAACTTCCACCATCTCTTTCTCGCCGTTCTCATTTTCTTTTTCTTCCATCTTCGCTTCTTCATGAATACGTTCCACGATGACATCATCATCTCTCAATTCCTCTTCCAAAATTGTCTCGTATTCTTGTTCTGCATTTTCTTTTGACAGGAAAATCTCTACCGGCATGAAAGAACAGTATTTTTCAATCACTTCTCTCACACGATATTCATTCGAAAACTGCACACTTTCTTCATTCAGAAACAATGTGATCTCTGTTCCAACTGTGTTTTTGCTGCCTTCTTCCATATCATATTCTGTGCCGCCGTCACATGTCCAGTGTACCGGAGCCGCACCTTCTTTGTAAGACAATGTATCGATGTGAACTTCCTCTGCTACCATAAATGCCGAATAAAATCCAAGACCAAAGTGTCCGATCATATCGTCTTCTGTTGTCTTGTCTTTATATTTTTCAAGAAATTCTGTTGCACCGGAAAATGCAATCTGTGTAATATATTCTTCTACTTCATCCGCAGTCATACCAATACCGGTATCAATAAATTTCAATGTTTTTTCTTCCGGATTTACCACTACCTTGATGCTTGCTTTATAGTCATCCGGCAGTTGATATTCTCCCATCATATCTAATTTTTTCAATTTTGTGATCGCATCACAACCATTTGAAATCAACTCACGCACAAAAATGTCGTGATCTGAATACATCCATTTTTTTATAATTGGAAAAATATTTTCACTGTTAATTGAAAGGTTACCGTGTTTTGCACCCATTTCTAACAACTCCTTTTTATCTTTAATTATCAATTCTCGGCGTTTTGCCTCATCTATTTGATATATTAATACTCTGATTTTTAAATGTCAATAGAAAATTAGCACTCTTTTAAAGTGAGTGCTAATAATCTTATGAACTTTATTAAATTCTTATAAACTATTCTACACTTTTCAGTGATTCAACCATATCTATACGCTTTAATTTGAAATACATTACCCAATTCACAAACAATGAAAATCCAACCGTGAATAAAAAGCTGTACAAAAAGCTTGGAAAATCAATATTTCTTCCAAACATAATTCCTTCCACTTCCACGGTAACAATCACAAATTGATGCAAAATCTTTCCGATTCCCATTCCAACCAGCGATCCAATAATTGTCAGCAAAATATTTTCCCGAAATACATACGATGCAACCTCTTTATCATAGAACCCAAGCACTTTTAAGGTTGCAAGTTCTCGTTTTCGTTCTGTAATATTAATGTTATTCAAATTGTAAAGCACAACAAACGCCAGCATTCCCGCCGAGATAATAAGTACCACAATAACCAGATTCAGACTGCCGAGCATATCTGCAATCCGCTCTTCCATATTATTTGTATATGTCACGTTCAAAACTGCATCCTGCTCAATCAGTTTTTCCCCGATTCCCATCAAACCTTCTTCATCATATTTCTTCATCTTGAACATAATACTATTTTCTTCCGGCTCTTTTCCATAAAGTTCTTCATATAATCCGGTTGTCATATACATATAGTTTCCAATATAGTTTTCACATACCGACACAACTTTCACCTTTACGTCACCGGTATCTTCTTGTATGGTAATCATATCTCCTGATTTCACATCTAATTCGGTGGCTACCTTCTCTGTTAATATCACACCTTCATTTGTCAATTCATATTCTTCTTTTGTAACACGATTTCGAAATGTCATAAATGGCTCCAAACCATGCTCCTTTACCGGAACACTCAGGTAGATTTCCTCTTCTCCTGCCGCGCTCTTCACTGTCTTATTTTTCATCATGACTTCCGAATACGTATCAATCTGATGTTCGCCTTCAAGCGTTTCCCTTAAACTCATCTTTTCCTGTTCTGATAAGTCCGAAGACAAATATGCCATCCCGTCATACTCCTGCAATTCTCCATATTGGAGCGTTGCGATATTGGTAATGGAATCTTTGAGTCCGAATCCCACTAACATCAATCCCATACAACCGCCAATTCCAATGATCGTCATAAAAAACCGTTTTTTATATCGGAAAAGGTTACGAATAGAGGATTTCCAAATGAAACTTAAATGTTTCCAAATAAACGTAATACGCTCTAAAAAAATTCTTTTGCCTTGTTTTGGTGATGGTGGGCGCATTAATACCGCCGGCAATGCCATCAGTTCTTTATAGCAGGCTGCCAGTGTTGCCACGAATGTACATAATACTGCGGCTGCTGTAGCCATGACCGCATATGACACATGATACGGCACAATGATATGCGGAAGATGCTGATACATAATCTTATAGGCATACACAATAATAAACGGGAATAGTTTCTCTCCAATCAGCACCCCGAAAACACTTCCTCCAAACGTTGCCAAAAGCGCATAATTCAAATATTTTTTCGCAATATCAATCTTGCTGTATCCGAGTGCCTGAAGTGTTCCGATCTCCACTCTCTGCTCTTCAACCATTCGTGTCATTGTCGTGAGGCTGATCAGTGCCGCCACAAGGAAAAACAACGCCGGAAACACCTTCCCGATTGCCCGCATGCGATCCGCATTTTCTCCATATTCTGAATATTCCGGCAAAGTGCTTCTGTCATATACATACCATGTCGGAGTTTCTATCTTTGCAATCTCCTTCTCGGCATCTTTGATCTTTTGTTCCCCTTCTTCAATCTTTGCCTGCGCCTCCGTCTTTGCAGTCTCATACTCTTCCCTACTTTTAATCAGCGTCTGTTCTTGTTCCTGCAAAGTATTTTCTCCACTCTCAAGTGTCTCTTCTTTTTCATGCAGCTCTTCCCACGCTGTATCAATCTGAGCCTGCCCGTTCTGGATTGTCTGCAGTGCACAAGAGAGCGATTCTTCTCCGGCGCTCAGCTGTTCTTTTGCCTGTTCAATCGCAATTTTCCCTTCTGACAACTGATTTTTCATCGCAGTAAGCTTTTCTATGTTCGCCTTAAGTTCTGCCTCCCCTACATTCAACTGTTTCAATAGCTCTGCTGCGATTGCCTGATCTTTTGGGTCTTCGCTGTCTTTGATGGTATTGTACTGCTGCCATCCCGCGTCTAACTTGGCTCTGGCATCTGCAATCTGCTTCTCGGCAGCCTCAATCTGTGGCGCTGCCGCCTCAGCCTGCTGCTGATATTCTTTTTCTTTTTTCTCTAATTCTTCTTTTTGGCTATCCAGTGTTTCTTTTCCGGTGCGATACTCTTCTAGTCCGGCATCCAGTTCTTTCTGCTTTTGATACAAGGTCTGTTTCGCATTTTCAATCTGCTCTTTTCCAGATGCAATTTCTGCTTTCGCATTCTGGATCTGTGTCTCTCCATCTTTCAGCTTTTGTTCTGCATCCGAAAGTTCCTGCTGCGCGCTCGCTTTTCCGTCTTCCAACTCCTGTCTCGCCTTGTCAATCTCTTTGTTCGCCTCAGCTGCCAGAGACTGTTTCCGCGCCTCACATCTAGCATCTGTAATTTTCTCAATCTCATCAATCACATGATCCACTTTCTTTTGATACCCCTCTGTAAACGCAGTTTCCTCTTTTGCCCCTGCTGCTTTTACATAAATTTCTGTATAGGTATCCGGAGAAAATTTTTCATCTGTCACAGCGAGGAACCCACTGACCGTTCCTGTTCCAATCAGACTGCTTCCCCTTCCAAACGAGATGTAGGACGGGCTGCTTCCCGTTCCCACGATTTTAAACTCTTTGACCTCCAATATCCCAGAATCTTCTCCTGTCAGCGTAATCGTATCACCAATCCGATAAGAAGTACCTTCCAAAAAATCTATATCTGCAAGACACTCTCCTCCTTTTTCAGGCATTCTTCCTTCACTTACCGTCAACTCATTCATGGACTCCGGAATAGACATCACATGAAGAACCTTTTGATTATCATCTATATTAAGCAGCATGTCCTGACTAAAACCGCCCTCTGCTTTAGCTACATCTGAAATTCCTTCAATCGCATGCAGATCATCTTTTGTCAGTCCCATCGTGCTGATCACCTTGATATCCATCAGATTTTTTTCATCAAAATAGGCATCTCCGGAAATTCTCATATCCGGTTCCGATGCTCGAATTCCGGAAAAAAATGATACGCCCAATGCTACTATAAAAAATATCGACAAAAAACGTCCCAGGCTTTTTCGTATCTCCATATAAAAATCTTTTCTCAACGCTCGTTTTTTCATACTTATCTACCACTCAATCGTCTCAACCGGAATCGGATTCTCATTCAATGTCACTTTAGAAACCTTTCCGTTCTTTATTTTAATCACACGGTCTGCCATCGGTGCAATCGCCGAATTGTGCGTAATCAAAATGACCGTCATCCCCTTCTTACGACATGTATCCTGCAACAGTTTTAATATTGCTTTTCCTGTATTGTAATCCAGCGCTCCCGTTGGCTCATCGCAAAGTAACAATTTCGGATTTTTTGCCAGCGCCCTTGCGATAGAAACTCTCTGCTGCTCTCCGCCGGAAAGCTGCGCCGGAAAATTCGCCGCTCGTTCTCCCAGTCCGACATCCTCAAGCACCGCCATCGCATCCAGAGGATCTTTACAAATCTGAAGTGCCAGTTCTACATTTTCCAGCGCAGTCAGATTCGGAACCAGATTGTAAAACTGAAACACAAATCCGATGTCATCTCTTCTGTATGCCATCAATTGCTTTGTATTATAGGTTGTGACATCATTTCCATCTACAATCACCTCTCCGCCCGTCGCCGTATCCATTCCTCCTAAAATGTTCAAAACAGTAGTCTTTCCCGCTCCACTTGCTCCGACAACAACTGCAAATTCTCCCTTTCCAACAGAAAAATCAATTCCATCCGCAGCTGCAATCTCCACTTCTCCCATCTTATATATCTTTTTTACTTGTTTCAGTCTCACATAATCTTCCATTCAAATGCCTCCCAACAAACTATAAGTTATTGTTCCGTAACAACTTTAACTATTTTCATTATAGCATAAATTGTTACCATTGACATACGACTCTTTCTTCCTTTACAATAAAACTTAATCACGTGTTACTGTGAACAGCAACACTCATAACTTCTCGGAATCTCAATGAATGAGATTCTAACTGGAAATTGACAACTCA
>OGUD01001490.1_pt1 | contig 10961 bp, 6 predicted proteins | sample 1573671 | NCBI WGS metagenome assembly OGUD01 (sample SAMEA2582065, study PRJEB24529) | metagenome | biome: Human gut stool | place: China | collected 2011 | reverse complement strand
GCAGCTTCCCGTTCGGCACAATGCACCACGAGCTGACGATGCCCGCTATGTTGAACGTCTTCGACGGAGCACCGAACGTGATGCTACACTCGGCTGCAGCGTCAGATACCGATGCGAACGGCACGTGTTTGTTGCCGAAGATAGCCATGTCGGAGTGAATCTCGTCGCTGATGACGATGATGTTATGCTCCGAACAGAAGTCAGCCAGACGGCGCAGCGTCTCCGCGTCCCACGTGATGCCCGCCGGATTATGCGGATTGGAGAGGATTAGCAGGCGACACTTCTCGTCCGCCACCTCTGCTAAGTTGTCGAAGTCCATCGAGTAGGAGCCGTCGGCGTTCTCGCGTAGCGGATTGTACACCACCTGACGACGATTTCCCTCCGGTGTCAGTCGGAACGGGTGGTAAACTGGCGGTTGTATGATTACCTTCTCGTCCTCCTTCACGAACACGTTGATGACGAAGCCGATGCCCTTCACGATGCCCGGTATGAAGCGCATCCACTGCTCGTCGACGCGCCACTGGTGGTGGTCCTCAATCCATTTCGCAATCGTCTGCCAATAATTGCGTGGCACTATCGTGTAGCCGTAGAGCGAGTGCTCGAGTCGTTTGCGCAGCGCGTCGGTTATAAACTGTGGCGTCTCGAAGTCCATGTCAGCCACCCATAGTGGCAGCAGGTCGCCCCTGCCATATCGCTCGGCGAGCACCTCGTGCTTGAGGTCGCCCGAGCCCGAGCGGTCGATGATTTTGTCAAAATCGTATTTCATAACAATGCCTGGCGGAAGTCCTCAATAATGTCGTCCATGTCCTCCAGACCCACAGAGATGCGTATTGTGGTGTCGAGCACGTCCATTGCAGCACGCTGCTCGTCGCTGAACGGACCGAAGATGGTGCTTGCAGGATGTATGGCGAGTGTGCGGTTATCGAAGAGGTTAGTGGCGCGACGCACCAACTTCAGATTATTGATAAAGCGGAAGCAAGCCTCCTTCGACTCTAAGTCGATGGTGAACATACAGCCCGCCGTCTTGCCGAACTGACGTTGCGCCAGTTCATAGTACGGGTTGTCGGGCAGTCCCACGTAGTTCACGCTCTTGATGCCCTCCATCTGTCGCAAGGCGTTCACGAGATACACCGTGTTGCGCACCTGCAAGTCGTAGCGTGCACGCAGGTTCTCCAGACCGAGGTTCTGCATGTAGGCAACGTGCGGTGTCATATAAGCACCGAGGTTGAAGAGCATCTCGTCGTGCAGACGACGTGCGAACTCAGGGAAACCACCGTAGTCGATGACCATTCCGCCGAGCGACGTTGCGCCCCCCGACAGATACTTCGTCGTAGACACCACTTCGATGTCCACACCTAACTCATGCGCACAGAACTCCGTGAACGGTATCGCCGTCGTGTCAGCCACAAGCGGAATGTTGTGCGCGTGCGCTATCTCAGCCAGAGCCGTGAGATCAGCCACCTCCAGCTGTGGGTTTGTTATTATTTCGAGAAAGATGCAGCAGGTGTCAGCATCCACAGCTCGGCGCACTTCGTCGAGGTTCGTAAGGTCGCACAGATGCGTCGTCACGCCAAAGCGTGGCAGCGTCTTTGTCAGCAGCGAGTAGGTGTTGCCGAACATATGGCGCGATGCCACCACGTTCTTGCCCTGCTCCACGAGCGAGATGAGTGTTCCCGAGATGGCAGCCATGCCCGACGACATAGCCGTCACGCGGTCGGCACCGGTCAGTGCCTTCACCTTCAGTTCCAGGTAGTTCACCGTAGGGTTCATCACGCGCGAGTAGTCGGGCTCCTCGATGCGTCCGCAGAAAGCGTCCGACATCACGTCGGCATCAGCAAACTCGTAAGCCAGTGTATGATACACCGGCATACTCAGTGCGCCGTAAGCATCGCTCTTCTGAAAGGGGGTGTCGATTGCAATTGTCGGTTTCTTCATGATCTTGTTTATTAATTCGTGTGCAAAAGTACGCAAATAGCTTTTTTTTCACCTTTATATATATATAATAATTGTGGTGAGTGTTTTTGATTTAACATCTTTTGTATGTTACGTAAGTATTTTCTAACTACATTATTTCGCCTACAAATTTTAAAATCAGTATTTTTGCAATTGTAAAATACTAAATTTATGAGAACAAACTATTTATCACGACTCTTGTCAGTTGCAGCCCTTGTAGTGTGCTTTAGTGCTACAGCCGTTGCAGCTACTATGCAGAATCTTACACAATACGTCAATCAGTACGTAGGAACCGGCGGTCATGGACACACGTTCATGGGTGCAAACGTGCCGTTCGGACTCGTGCAGCTCGGTCCGACAGAGCCCACACGCGGTTGGGACTGGTGCTCGGGCTACTACTACGACGACGATGAGCTTATCGGCTTCGGACACATGCACCTCTCGGGCACCGGCATAGGCTGCTTGGGCGACGTGGCATTCCTGCCCGTGAAGGACTTTAAGCAGACTTCCACACGCTTCAAGCACGAGGCAGAGAATGTACACCCCGGCTACTACTCGCTGCAGCTCACCGACCCTAACGTGCTCGTGGAGCTTACAGCCACAGAGCGTTGTGGCTTCCATCGCTATATATTCAAGGACGGCGCAAAGGCTCAGCTCGCCCTCGACCTCTCGCAGTGCATCGGTTGGGACAAACTCAACGACTGTCTGCTCACCCAGGAGAGCACCACACGCCTCACCGGCTTCCGCCGTTCAAACGGTTGGGCAGCCGACCGCCGCATATATTTCTCTATCGACTTCTCGCAGCCCGTCACCGTGCACCGTCTCGACTCGATGGAACGCGTAGTGGTGTCGGTGGCTGACAACACCAAACCGCTGCTCGTGAAGGTGGCACTTTCGCCCGTGAGCATTGACAAGGCGAAGCTGAACATGCAGGCAGAGATGGCAGGCTGGGACTTCGACGCAACGGTGAAGGCAGCCGACGACGCTTGGAACCGCGAGCTCGCACGCATCGAGATCCAGACCAACGACCAGACAAAGAAGCGCGTGTTCTACACCGCGATGTACCATCTGATGACCTCTTGCTCTAAGTTTAACGACGTAGACCGCGAGTATCGTGGTGCCGACGGCAAGGTGCATAAGGCAGACTTCACCAACTACACCACGCTCTCGCTCTGGGACACATACCGCGCCGCTCATCCGCTGATGACTGTCGCCTTCCCCGAGATGCAGCGCGACTTCGCCCAGACGTTCCTTAACATCTACAAGCAGCAGGGCCGTCTGCCCGTGTGGCATCTGATGGGCTCCGAGACCGACTGTATGGTGGGCAACCCCGGTGCCATCGTGCTTGCCGACCTCACCATGAAGGGCTTCGTGGAGGACAAGGAGCTGGCTTTGGAGGCACTGAAGGCTACACAGATGAAGGACATCCGCTCGCTTGGCTTGCTCAAGGAGCACGGATACATACCCTGGAACCTCGAACCCGAGAACGAGACCGTGGCAAAGGCACTCGAATACTGCGCTGCTGACGACGGCGTGGCAAAGGTGGCTAAGCTGTTGGGCAAGTCAGACGACTACGAGTACTTCTTCAATCGCTCGCGCTCGTACAAGAAATACTACGACCCGGAGACACGCTTCATGCGTGCCGTAGGCACCGACGGCAAGTTCCGTCTGCCGTTCAATCCGTTCTTCGCCGAGCACCGCACCAACGACTACACCGAGGGCAACGCATGGCAGTACACCTTCCTCGTGCCGCACGACGTGAAGGGACTCATCAATATCTTCGGATCAGACAAGGCGTTCATGTCGAAGCTCGACTCGCTCTTCTTCGTTGAGGGATGGGCAGGCGACAACGCTTCGCCCGATATGTCGGGCATGACCGGACAGTACGCGCACGGCAACGAACCAAGCCACCACGTCATATATATGTACAACTACGCCGGTCGTCCCGACAAGGCGGCACCGCTGCTCCGTAAGATGCTCAACGAGATGTATCTCGACCAACCCGACGGACTCTCTGGCAACGAGGATGTGGGTCAGATGTCGGCTTGGTACATCCTCTCGTCGGTGGGTCTCTATCAGGTAGACCCCGTCGGCGGACGCTTCGTAATCGGCTCGCCGCTCTTCGACAAGGCGACAGTAAACGTCGGCGCAGGCAAGACATTCACCGTCGTGGCGAAGAACAACTCCGACCGGAACATCTACGTGCAGAGCGCACGTCTCAACGGCAAGGCTCTGAAGAACTCGTACATCGAATTCAACGATATTCGCCACGGCGGAACACTCGAACTCGTAATGGGACCGAAGCCGTCGAAGTGGGGCGCGGCTCCTGCGTGCCGTCCATAAGAATGTTGTTGTGTTGAGATGTTGATGTGTTGAGTGTAGAATGTTGTTGTGGTGAGATGTTGAGGTGGTGACATTACATTACATTACATTACATATATCAACATCTCAACATCTCAACATCTCAACATCACACCACCATCTCACCAATAATTAAACTTTTTCAACTAAAAAAATAATCATTATGAAACTTAATTTAAGTTCGCAGATTGTATTAAATAAGGTACCGGAGCAGTACTATCGCCCTCGCACGGCAGTTGAGCGCTCCGAAATGACACGTTGCGAGAAACTCTTCACCGATATCTACCCGAAGGTAGAGGAGGGTGCAAAGGTGATCGCAGACGTTGTAGAGTCAGAAATCAAACGTGCAAAGGCAGCCGGTAAGAAGTGCGTGCTCGCCCTTGGCACCGGTCTGTCGTTGAACCCCATCTACGAGGAACTCATACATCGCCACGAGGCAGGCTTGAGTTTCGACAACGTGGTCGTGTTCAACGCATACGAGTACTTCCCACTCGATAAGAACTGCGCACAGAGTGCCATCAACCAGTTGCGTCACCGCTTCCTCGACCATGTCGACGTGAAGGCAGAGAACATCCATACCCCCGACGGCTCAATCGCACAGGACGACGTGTTCGAACACTGTCGCGCCTACGAGCAGCTCATCGCTGCAGAGGGCGGCATCGACATCGCTCTGCTCGGCATCGGACGCATGGGTAACATCGCTGCCAACGAGCCGGGCTCAAGTCTCGCCTCGCAGAGCCGCATCATCCTCATCGACCAGACCGCACGCGAGGAGATGAGCAACAGCTTTGGCACACTCGACCAGGTGCCGCCGTGCTCTATCACAATGGGTATCCACACACTGCTTTCCGCTCACAAGATGTTCCTCACAGCATGGGGCGAGGAGAAGTCGGAGGTGGTGCAGAAGATAGTAGAGGGTGGCATCACCGACACCGTGCCAGCATCGTTCGTACAGACACACAACGACGCTAAGTTCGTTATCGACCTCGCAGCAGCCAGCAAGCTGACACGCATCGTTCACCCGTGGCTCGTGACCAACTGCGAGTGGACCGACAAGACGATACGCGCCGCAGTGGTATGGCTCTGCCAGCTCGTGCAGAAGCCTATCCTCAAGCTCACCAACAAGGACTATAACGAGAACGGACTCTCTGACCTGCTCGCCCTCTTTGGCTCGGCTTACAACTGCAACATAAAGATATTCAACGACCTGCAGCACACCATCACCGGCTGGCCTGGCGGCAAACCGAACGCCGACGACACCAACCGCCCGGAGCGCGCACTGCCGGCACAGAAGCGCGTGATAGTGTTCTCGCCGCACCCCGACGACGACGTAATCTCGATGGGTGGCACAATCCGTCGACTCGTTCAGCAGAACCACGACGTGCATGTGGCTTACCAGACATCGGGCAACATCGCTGTCGGCGACGAGGAGGTGACACGCTTCATGCACTTCGTCAACGGCTACAACCAGCTCTTCTGCGACAACAAGGATGAGGTGATAAAGAAGATGTACGGCGACATCAAGGAGTTCTTCGCTCAGAAGAAGCCGAGCGATATGGACACCCCGGAGGTGCGCACCATCAAGGGACTCATACGCCGTGGCGAGGCACGCACCGCCTGCACATACAACGGTATACCGCTCGACCACGTCCACTTCCTCGACCTGCCGTTCTATGAGTCGGGCAAGATTGAAAAGCTGCCGATGGGCGAGGCGGATGTGAACATCGTTCGCGAACTGCTCCAGCAGGTTAAGCCTCACCAGATATACGTAGCCGGCGACCTCGCCGACCCACACGGCACTCACCGCAAGTGTACCGATGCCGTCATGGCTGCCATCGACCTCGAGAAGGAGGCTGGTGCGAAGTGGCTCGACGACTGCCGCATCTGGATGTACCGCGGTGCATGGGCAGAGTGGGAAATCGAGAACATCGAGATGTGCGTGCCTATGTCGCCGGAGGAGCTTCGCGGCAAACGCAACTGCATCCTCAAACACTCGTCGCAGATGGAGAGTGCACCGTTCCTCGGCAACGACGAGCGACTCTTCTGGCAGCGCGCCGAAGACCGCAACCACGCCACAGCCGAACTCTATCATAGTCTCGGCTTGGCTTGCTACGAGGCAATGGAAGCATTCGTGCGTTATAACCCGTAACCCAAAGGGGGTGCACTTGTCTCAAGTGCACCAACAAAGTAGTAAGTGTATTAGTATTAGTATCCTTTCAATAGGTTCATTTATGCTTTGTTGGTGCACTTGAGACAAGTGCACCCCCTTTCCTTCCATCTGTTTTTGTTAAAAACCAACAAATTTGCAAATAATCAACGCCGTTGTTCGTTGGTTTGCAACAATTTAGTTAATTTTGTGGCGTATAGTGTTTTCTTACTAATTGTGCTGTATTTACAGATAGGCATATCATTTGTAATTGACAAGCAATTAGTAAGCAAGCAATTCGTAAATTAATAAAAAATCAAAATAGCAAAAATGAAGAAACTTTACTTGATGCTGTCAATGCTCTTCGCATTCGGCGCCGCAGCCAATGCCGTACCGGCAAAGAAGCTGCAGAAGGTTATCACGCTCACCAATGGCACACAGGTGTCGGTGGAGTTGCGTGGTGACGAGTACCTGAGTTGGTGGGAAGGCACCGACGGAACGGCTTATCGTGCTACTGCTGACGAGAATGTGTTCGAGGCGTTCGACCTCGAAGCGCAGAAGCCTGCCGCTGCCGCACGTCGTGCAAGAACAGAGCAGGGACGCGTGGCACGCCTCGCACGTGTGAAGAACTCGCTGAAGGGTGCCGACGACAAGATGCGCGGACTCGGTGGCGACCATATCACATACAAGGGCGTGAAGAAAGGTCTTGTTGTGCTCGTCGACTTCAAGAACAAGAAGTTCGCCGACGGACACGACCTCGAGTACTATAAGAATGTGATCAACGGTAAAGACTTCTCCGACGAAGAAGAAGGCTACGTAGGCAGCGTGCGCGACTACTTCCTCGCACAGTCGAACGGACAGTTCGAGCTCGACTTCGACGTGGTAGGTCCTGTCACGATGTCAAAGAACTATGGCTACTATGGTAATGACGGAGCATATCAGAAGGACGAGAAGGTCTACGAGATGATTAAGGAGGCTTGCGACGGCATCCAGGATCAGGTGAACCTGAAGGACTACGACTGGGACGGCGACGGCGAAGCCGACCAGGTGTTCTTCCTCTATGCAGGCTTAGGTCAGGCATCGGGCGGCTCTCACAGCACTATCTGGCCACACGAGTCGGAGTTGCGCTACTGGCCCTGCGGTGTGCTCTCTTATTCTACAGGTAAGATAAACACATACGCCTGCGCCAACGAGCTGCAGCCAGAAACGCAGGGCTCAAGCAGATATATCTCCGCAGGCATCGGTACCATCTGCCACGAGTTCTCCCACTGCCTCGGCTTTGCCGATATGTACGACACAACCGGCGGTGGCGGTTATGGCATGTCAGTCTTCGACGTGATGGATCAGGGCTCATACAACGGCAACGGCTTCGTACCATGCAACTACACCGCCTTCGAGCGTATCTACGCCGGTTGGGTGGAGCCGATAGAGCTTATTGATCCGGCAACGGTGAAGGACATGAAGTCGGTATCCGACTACGGGCGCCCGTTCATCATGTACAACTACAAGAACACCAACGAGTACTTCCTCTTGGAGAACCGTCAGAACACCGGTTGGGATAAGGGACTCTACGGCAGCAACGGTCTGCTCATCGTGCACGTCAACTATGTTCCGTCGCGTTGGGCTAACAACAGCGTCAACTCGAGCGCCGAGAAGATACAGTGCTGCACGGTTGTAAACGCCGACGGCTCGCGCGAGAACACTCAATACTCGCTACAGGGCGACCTCTATCCGTATGAGGCGAAAGGCGTTACGATGAACGACGAGTTTACCGACGAGTCGGAACCGGCTGCAAAGCTCTACAACAAGAATACTGACAACTCCTACGCGCTCGGTATTCCTATCACTCAGATAAAGCGTTCGAAGGGTTCTATCTCGTTCTTAGTTTGCGGTGGCGATGACAAGAATGTCATCGACAACACATTCAACGGTGTCGTTGACGGCATCAACGGCGTCACCGTAGCCAACAAGGCGGCAGACAACCGCATCTACAGCATCGACGGCCGCTACCTCGGCACCGATGCCTCAGCACTTGGCAAGGGTATCTACGTCGTTGGAGGCAAGAAGGTCGTAAAGTAAATTCAGGGGTGCACCCCCTGAAGGTACTATATATAATAAGGTGTAGCCGCTGGACATAACCGTATGTCCAGCGGCTATATTATTTCTATTCCTCAGCGTCTTCTTTAGGGGGTGCACTTGTCTCCGCTCGGCTTTGCCGCTTGCCAGAGCAAGAAGTGCACCAACCAAGCAACAGTGCACTAACCAAGCAACAGTGCACTAACCAAGCAATAACTGCATACAAACATCCGACTCCCATAACCTGCTTACGGCTATGGGAGTCATTTTTTTGGTGGCACCCTTTCTACTTCACGAGCACCTTTGTCGTTATGTTGCCACGCTTCACGATGTTTATGCCCTTTTGTGGAGCGTTCAAGCGGCGACCATTTACGTCGTAGTACTCTGCAGCGATGTTGTCCGTTGTCGAAACCGCATCAATACCACTTGCTGCCTTATACGTGAAATAGCCCGTGGTATAGTTTGCCATCTCCTTACCAACCCTGTTTGGATCATAAGGCACAGCACCCACAAGTTTCTCACAACCACTAAACATTTCGCCATCTTCTGAACATGCTGTTGTCACAAACTTATCGCTGGCATAGATTGTAGCAAGAGTTCTACAAGCAGCGAACATATATCGCATATCTGTCACATTCTGTGTGTCGAAGTTAGAAAGGTCGAGGGAGGTAAGGTTTATACATCCATTAAACATACCACCCATATTCGTCACATTCTGTGTGTCGAAGTTTGAGACATCAAGGGAGGTGAGATTACACCCCTGGAACATACAAAACATGTACGTCACGTTCTTGGTGTCGAAGTTTGAGACATCAAGGGAGGTTAGATTTTCACATTCATTGAAAATAAATGACATATCCGTCACGTTCCGTGTATCAAACTTAGATACATCAAGGGAGGTAAGGCTACTGCATCCACAAAACATATACCCCATTTCTGTCACGTTCCTTGTATCAAACTTAGAGATATTGAGGGAGGTAAGACTATTGCAACTATGGAACATACTATACATATTCGTCACATTCGCAGTGTTGAAATTAGATACATCAAGGGAGGTAAGGCTACTGCATTCACGAAACATGCCCCCCATATCAGTCACGTTCCGTGTATCAAACTTAGATACATCAAGGGAGGTAAGTCTATTGCATCCCAAAAACATACCCCCCCATACGCGTCACGTCCCGTGTATCAAACTTAGATACATCAAGGGAGGTAAGGCTACTGCACCCATAGAACATACAATACATATCCGTCACATTCTGGGTTCTAAACTTAGAGACATCAAGTGAAGTAAGACGATTACATTCATAGAACATACCAAACATGTCTGTGACATGTTCTGTATTGAAATTAGAAAGATTAAGCGAGGTGAGATTGTTACATCCACTGAACATTCCTCTCATATTCGTTACTTTCTCTGTATTGAATTTAGAGACATCAATAGAAGTGAGGCTACTACAAGTATGAAACATAGCCCACATACTTGTCACATTCTGTGTATCAAACTTAGATACATCAAGGGAGGTGAGATTGCTACAACCTTCGAACATGCTCCCCATATCCGTCACGTTCTTTGTGTCGAATTTTGAGAGATCAAGTGAAGTAAGACTTTTACAATAATAGAACATAGCAAGCATGTCCTCAACATTCTGGGTATTGAAATTGGAAAGATTAAGCGAGGTGAGATTGTTACACCCAACAAACATCGTTCTCATACTCGTTACTTTATCTGTATTGAATTTAGAAACATCAAGGGAGGTAAGGCTCCTACAACGGCTAAACATGGCTCTCATACTCGTCACATTCTGCGTTTTAAAATTAGAAACATCCAGTGAAGTAAGGCTACTACAACCACTAAACATTGCCCTCATACTTGTCCCATTCGCTGTGTTCAGATACCCTATACCTTCAATAGTGGTTAAATCTTTACATCCAAAGAACCAGCTGTAACAATTTGTGGGACGTGCATTGGCAAAAGAAGGATCGAAGATAACTTTCTGAATGTTGTTTTTATTATCCTCAGTACCATCACCATCATACCAAGCAGGATTAGTCTCACCCTCATTCAGCGAGAACGCTCCTGCGGGTTTATTAGCATCGTGCTTGAAGGTCAGCGTGCCAGCTGCGTTGTCTAATACGACATACGACTCTACGGTCTGAGCAAACACATTGCTACCCCATACGGGTAGACAGATCGCAATTGCAAGCAAAAAGCGAACAATTCGGGGGTAAAATTTTGTTTTCATAATTATCTGGTTTTAATATTAATTAGTTTCGTATTGTTTAAAGAATATTTTTCAGTTGCAAATAAAGTAAAATATATTAAGAGCAACAATATATTTTAGTTAAGATTTTCAAAATAATCGAAATTATCTACCATATCTTCCATTTTCAGCGTAGCGCGTTGCGTATCAAAGGGATAAGG
>OGUD01001487.1_pt1 | contig 10983 bp, 10 predicted proteins | sample 1573671 | NCBI WGS metagenome assembly OGUD01 (sample SAMEA2582065, study PRJEB24529) | metagenome | biome: Human gut stool | place: China | collected 2011 | reverse complement strand
TTGGTGTGTAGTGAATCTCCAACCGTTTCATGATTCTTCTGGCTTCATCAGCAGGGTAACGTTTGTACAATGATGCTGGTTTATGTGTATTAAGATTATCCATTACAAGAATTATTTTTTCTACATCTGGATACATGACATCGGCAAGATATTTGATTTCTTCTGCCCAGTCAATTGCAGTCCGATGTTCCCGAACACTTACATGATGAGCTCCACCAAGCGGTTCTACGAATGCAAAAATGCTGCATGTACCATTTCTGACATACTCAGAATCTACTTTCTGGTCATTGCCGGGGCGCATAGGAAGTGGGGATCTTGCCTCGCCAAGTAACTGATATGGTTTTTCGTCCATACAAACAACGGGGCGTTGTGGGTTATATGGAAGTTCGTATACATCGAGAACATCCTCCATACAAGCTATAAATTCTGCGTCCTCTCTTGAGGGAATGCACCAGTATTCATTTTTGTGAGGTCGAAGTTTGTTTTTTTTAAGGCTCTACGGATAGCATCTTTGCTAACCGGTGTATCAAGCACTACTTTGGCTTCTTTTTCCAGCAGACGCAAAGTCCATCTGGAATGACCTTCTGGAACAGGACCGCAGGCAAGTTCAATAATACGTGCTTCTGCACGTCCATCAAGGATACGCCTTGCATTGTCGGAATTGATATTTCTTTTGAACTCGGTAACCGCTTCAATGCCACCGGAAAAATATTTGGTCACTGTATTCGTTACAGTTGTCAGGCAAACACCATTTGATCTTGCGGATTGCTCATGGGTTAATACTTTCCCATGAGCCTCATCCAAATCAATAATAATCTGGCATCTGCTTCGAATAGTTTTAGATGTATTACTTTTGCGAATTATAGATTTTAATGTCTTCAATTCATCATCTGTAAGTTTAATGACATATTTTCTTGGTCTTGCCATATAAATCACCGCCGTTTTCTTTTATTTTAACATGAAGCGGCTATAATAGCTATAAATATTTAGTTAAATGTCAACAATACAGTACACTAGTTTTAGTAGCCAAATTTGATGTGACTTGATCAAAAAACATTACATCAGGATTTTTTACAATCATTCTAGTACTACAGCAAACTTTCAATAGTTATCTTAAATTGTCCCCTATAACTGATATAATAAAAGGGGGTGGATATTATGATGACAAACACAACATATGATCCACGATTATTAGAACAGTGGGCGATCGATCCTAGCAGTACACAGGATATCGGAAGGCTCTTAGAGACATACCTGCACCAATACGATTGTGCCTTTTTCTCTAAAAAACAGAGAAGCCATTTCGCAGCTTTTGTTAAGGGATTACTCAGTCCTTTAGACCGTAAATCTATTGAACCCATCACCTTGCATTTATTAGATGAGAAATCTGTCCAGCCCATGCAACAGTTCTTTACATGTGCTCCGCTGGATGAGCCGGCAATCCTTGACATCTGCCAGCAGCTTCTGGCAGCCCAACTGAACCATGAGGGTGCCATGTTGTCTGTTGATGATACCAGCTTCATAAAAAAAGGAATACATTCTATTGGAGTAAAACGACAATACTGCGGCAGGCTGGGCAAACGGGAAAACTGTCAGGTTGGGGGATTTCTTTCTTATGCCGGTGACTCCGGTTACGGCCTGGTGGACTATGACCTTTATATCCCCCAGGCATGGTTCCAGGATTCCCACCAGCCCCTGCGTGCCAAATGCCGTTTTCCATAGGGCAGGATCTTCCTTACAAAAAATCAGATTACACAGGATCTTCTCAACCGTGCCTTTCAGACAGGACGGTTTCGGGTCCGATGGGTCGGATGCGATGCCGCATATGGCTGTGACCATGCATTCCTGGATAGCTTACATCTGCCAGATGGAGTATGGTATTTTGCGGCAACCAATACAAAGGAGCAGGTTTTCCTGGAACCTCCACGTATCATAAGCTCAGAACCGGACAGAGGCCGTGGCCGACTAAAGAAATACCCTGTGTGATCCGGCCATCCGGTCAGTGTGCGAAGCCTGGCAGAAGCAGCGGATCTCCCATGGGAACCGGTAACTCTTACGGAAGGCTCCAAAAAACCAATCAAGTGCAGAGGTTTATCATTCGTGTCGTGTCCTGCCGCAAGGATGGGAACCGGAATTACGTAAAACCAGGGGAAGCTGTCTGGTTATATGCCCGCAGATACGAGGATGGGACCATCAAATATTTTGTATCCAATGCACCGGATCATATCTCGTATACCTAGCTGGATCGGGCAGCAACGCTGCGTTGGCCGATTGAACAATGCTTTGAAAAATGCGGAGGATGGCTAAAAAAGGAATTCCGCTGACGATGCCCATGGTCGTCAGGTTATTGTATAGCATGATAGAGTTCACATCTTCCTGCATGCAGAGGATCATCTGCTATTATATAAAAAGGAATCATTGTGCTTATCTGTCGCATCGTAAAAAGAAACTTAGTTGTTCGCTGTAGTACTAGCTATACTCGAACTGCTTCCTTTATTTTCATATTTTCAGAATTTTCGAACCGTTAAACAAAGACTTTATACCCTCTTATAGATAATCGGAACGTCATATCCAAATGTTCTTTTTCCATTCACTTCCATACTTTCGAACACTTCCAAACACGTATCCGAAAACTTTTCCCATAGTTTAAATATCATAACGGGTGAGAACTGACTAGTACTGCCTCCCTCCCAGACACCGTTTCTCTCATAATATAGTGCAGGAGTAAATTTTTTGGATTTTTTTAATTCAATATATTCCACCTCTTTCATAAATTCATATGAAAACGTGTTCTTATCTTCCCCATTTGGAATTTCATAGGATGAAAGTAAAATTCTATCTTCTTTCTCTGTAATCAAGAAAAGATGCGGTGACGCATGACGCTTTCCTTCATTTTCATAATAACTTTCTTCTACAATAAACATGCCCTTAAAATCAGCAGGAAGATTTTTAATTTTATCATTGCAAACCGTATTTACGTGCTGTGCATAAGGGTATGTCTTTCCTGCCTTTTTCATTGCATCAAATTGCTCCTTATTATCAAATCGTCCTGTTATCAGTTTTACAAATTCTTCTATTTTCGTCATAGCTTACCTCCAAAATATATCACAATCTCTTGGAATCTTCGGCCCAGCAAAATCGAGGCCTGCTAATTCAATTTCTAGTTACACCCACAATTCAATGGTGGTTTATTATCAGCTCTCCTAAGGTTACTGTTACTGCTCGTCCTAAAAGACGGATATCACAAGCACATAGGATCCTTTTTTTATTGCCCCCACACACCTCTGCTTATTCCATTCTCCCCAACATAGCTAGGGGATTAGGCTTTTCATTAACGAAAGACTATCGATATTATATCCTACAAAAATAACAATATTTTGATAATCTAATCCATTTTTCTTAAAACTGGGGGATACATCCCTACCCACAGATTTCTCCAAAATTTATACGTAAAAATTGACAATCCTTAATTATAAGATAAATTATTTCTGGTCAAGTACGGACTGGATCTGTTTCATCAGCTGATCGTAGTTTGACTGATCATCGATTCCGCCCATGAATGGCTCGCCAATGATATTTCCGTCTTTATCTACGAGAACGGTTGTAGGGAATGCCATGATGTTTCCAGCATATTTTCCAACTGTTGAATTAGAATCGAAAGTCAGGTTCTTGTAGGAAGCGCCCTGAGCTTTCAGAATTTCTTTTGCTTCTTTGATTCCCGCTTCATTGTTGTCTAAAGTATCCGTGTTGATACCAACAACTTCGCCACCCATTTCTTTGAGTTTCTCATTTAATTCATTCAGCTTAGAGAGCTCTCCGACACATGGCTTGCATCCACTGAACCAGAAGTTTACAACTGTAACTTTGTTTTTAGCGAAAAGACTGTCATCTACATCGTTTCCATCCAGATCTTTTCCTTTGAAAGCTTTGAATACAGCTGTGGATTCGTCTGATTTGGAGGAAGAACTGTCAGAGGAATCGGATGCAGCAATCTCTTTCTCAAGCTTGGCAATTTCTTCTTCAATTCCGCGGATTGTCTCGATGTCTTTGCACAGAGTTTCATATTCTTCTTCAGAGAAAGAGTCTTTGTTAGATTCCACTGTGCTTGCGAGGGAATCAGCATAGTTTTCGCTCATGGCATCACCGGCAGCGTTCTTGTTCATAAGACCAAAGGCTTTGTCCCATGCATCTTTGTGATCAGCAAAAAGCTGGTTTTCCTGCTGGTAAAGGTCGTTCAGTTTTTCGTTCAGCTCGTCTGCGCTGCCAGTTTCTGTTGTGGAAGAAGATTCCTGTTTTGTGTTTGTATTGTTTGTTGAGGAAGAGCTTCCGCAGCCTGTAAACGCAAAAAGTACAGAAATGGCAAGGGATGCAGCAATTACCTTTTTTAATTTCATTGAGTTTGTTCTAAGTGTTTTGTTTTTCATGAGTTTAAATCTCCTTTTCAATTTTATTTTGTTCGTTTTAGTTTATTTATTGTCAGCCTTTTTTTTGTTTGAAAATCCGTAATGATAGCAGATTGCATCAGTCGGACAGGCTTTCATACATTCTCCGCATCGGATACACTCCGGATGGTTTGGTGTGTCTACTACATTGACATCCATCTTACAGACACGACTACATTTCTGGCAGCCAACACATTTCTCATGATCCACCTGAATCTTAAGAAAAGATACCTTGTTAAACAGTGAATAAATAGCACCCAGCGGGCAGATCCATTTACAAAATGGACGGTAAAACAAGATGCTCAGGATGATGAAAAGCGCAAGGATTGTGAACTTAAATGTAAATAAATGTCCGAGTGCGGCACGGATTCCTGAGTTGGCAAGTGCCAGCGGAATTGCGCCTTCAAGTACGCCCTGTGGGCAAATGTATTTGCAGAAGAAAGGATCTCCCATACCAAGTGAATTGGTTACAAATGCCGGAAGTAGTATAACAAAGACGACCAGAATCACATATTTCAGATACCGCAGAGGCTTCAGTTTTGCGGTGGAAAATTTCTTGCCCGGAATCTTATGCAGCAGATCCTGGAACCATCCAAACGGACAGAGGAATCCACAGATAAACCGTCCTAACAGAACACCTAACAGGATGAAAAATCCGGTGATGTAGTAGGTAAATTTGAATTTTGAAGAACCGACCACGGCTTGAAAAGCTCCAATCGGACAGGCACCTGTGGCGGCAGGACAAGAGTAACAGTTTAGTCCCGGGACGCACATCGTTTTTACATTTCCCTGATAAATTTTCCCTTTAAACAGATTCGGGATGTGAATGTTGGTCAGTAGTGTAGCAGCTGCCTGAATCCATCCGCGGAAGCGGACCAGAGGGTTTTTGTTTGATTTCATTTTCTTATCCAATTCCGACACACTCCATACATAATTTTATTGCTTTGCTGAGTACTACAGCGGCTTCGCCGCGGAAAATTCCGCCAAAGAAAAGAACCAGACCGGCTGTAAGTAAAAGAATCTGTGATGCTTTTTCAGATTTCATAAAATACTCCTTTCAATGTTCAAAGTCAGTTTATTGACTTTTCGATGTTGGCATTATACAATAGGAGGTGTAAAATTTCTGTTAAGAAGATGGAGAAAAATAAAGTGAGATTATTAGTTGTTGAAGATGAGAAGAAATTATGTGATATGATTGCGAAAAGTCTGCACCAGGCAGGGTATGAGGTAGACACGTGTAATGACGGAGAGGAAGCATTGGATATGATTTATGCTGAAATGTATGATCTGATCGTGCTTGATCTTAATCTTCCTGGGGTGGATGGGATGGAGATTCTTCGGGAACTTCGTAAAGAAGATGAAGAGACAAAGGTATTGATCTTGTCTGCGAGAAGTCAGATTGCAGATAAAATTGAAGGGTTGGATGCAGGTGCGAATGATTATATGGAAAAACCATTTCATTTGCAGGAACTCGAGGCACGCGTGAGAAGTCTGACGAGACGAAAATTCATACAGAAAAATGTCTGCCTGGAATGCAACGGCATTCGGTTTGATATAAGAGAACGAGTGGCGTATGCAGAAGAGAATCCGGTTGCGTTGACGAGAAAAGAAAATGGGATTCTAGAGTATCTTCTTCTGAATCAGGGCCGGCCGGTCAGCCAGGAAGAGTTGATTGAGCATGTTTGGGATTCTTCTGTGGATAGTTTTAGCGGCTCTATTCGTGTGCATATGTCTTCTCTGAGGAGAAAACTCAAGGCGGGACTTGGCTATGATCCGATTGTAAATAGGATTGGCGAGGGTTATAAGATAGGAGGAGATAGTAAAGCATGAGAAAATTATCACTCCAGTGGAGACTGACAATCCTTACTACAGTGTTGATCACAGTATTGTGCGGATGCCTTACATTTTTCTTATATAAGAATGGAGTCTATTATATCGATACACTTCAGGAAACAGTTACAGATCAGGGAAAAACACCGGAAGCACTATACATTGAGATTCCGGATAATGAGTGGGACAATTTTGCATCACAATTTGCTACGGAGGTGTATAATTCGAAATCCGATTATAGAAACAGAAGTCTACTGATCACAGGTGTTGTAGCGTTACTTGGTGGAGCGGTGACATATTTTATTAGTGGCCGTGCATTAAAACCGCTCAGAGAGTTTTCTGAGACAGTTGAAAAAGTACAGGCACAGAACCTGACGGATTATACGATCGAAGAGAATAAGATTGCAGAGCTGGACATACTTCGTACGTCTTATAATAAGATGCTTTTGCGACTGTCGGAATCGTTCGAGACACAGCGCCAGTTTACCGGGAATGCAGCACATGAGCTGCGGACTCCTTTGGCATTAATTCAAGCACAACTGGACCTCTATCATGCGTCAGAAAATCCGGAGAATGGGGAAGCGGCGCAAGAGACGATCCAGATGGTGACAGAGCAGAACGAGCGTCTCAGCAAGTTGGTCAGAACACTTCTGGATATGAGTGAGTTACAGACAGTAGCGCGCAATGACAAGATCGAACTTTGTGGACTAATCGAGGAAGTGCTGGCAGATCTGGAACCGTTGGCACAGGAAAAAGGTGTTACACTGATACAGAAATCGCAGAGTACAGTAGATGAAAAAGAAGAGAATGCAGGCGAGGGTCTGATGCTGACAGGAAGTGATATACTGATCTATCGGATGCTTTATAACCTTGTTGAAAATGCGATTAAATACAACCATACAGATGGAAAAGTTACGGTATCGGCAGAACGAAAGAGGAAAGAAGTTGTTCTGACGATTGCAGATACAGGAAATGGAATCGATGAGACATTCCGAGAGCGGATCTTTGAACCATTCTTCCGGGTGGATAAGTCAAGAAGCCGAAAAATTGGCGGTGTAGGTCTTGGACTTGCAATGGTACGCGAGATCGTGCAGGTGCATGACGGGGAGATTGAGGTTCATGGAAATGAGCAGGGCGGAACGACATTTGAAGTGAAAATGAGTATAGAAAGACTAACTATTAAAAGTCAAGTCTAAAATGAAAGTTTTTTGAATGAATTGCAGAAATGCATTTCAGATATATTTGAACCTTGAAAACTGTATGACAACAAGAGCATCTTTATAGGTGCTCTAAAAGGAGATATTTACAGAAAAAAATTAAGCAGTTGGCAGATATGCTTTTCCTGATTTCTCCATTGCAAAAATCAATCGCACAAGCTTCTTAGCGGCATGGGATATGGCAACATTATAATGCTTGCTTTCCGATCGTTTCTTTTCAAGATATGCACCAAAAGATTTATCCCAGTGACAGACATATTTTGTGGCATTGTAAAGGGCATACCGGAAGTATCTGGAACCTCGTTTCTCCATATGGGAATAACAGTTGTCTAACTGTCCGGATTGATAAGTGGAGGGAGACATTCCTGCATATGCGAATATCTTATCTGCGGAATAAAACGAGAGAAATCCCCAATCTCAGCGATGATCATTGCGCCCATCCGGTAACTGATACCGGGAATGGTAAAGATTGGCGATTGGATTTCTTCATCCATGATTCGTTTGATGGCTGCTTCAATCTCAATCGCTAATTCCCGAATAAGTTTTATGGTGTGCTTTAGTTTCAAAGACTTGGCAGGCATATGAGAACCGATAGAACTTCTTGCAGCGTCACGAAACATGACAGCAGTATCTTTTCCATATCTGCCTTTCGAACTATCAAAGAGTAGGTTGGAAAGCCTTGTGAGATGTGCATTTGCAACAGCATCTGCACTTGGAAATCCACAAAGCAAAGCATAGACGGATGCCATATGAAGCGTAGGAACAAGTCTTTCCAGCTCCGGGAAAAGAATACAGACAAGTCTTGAAACAGAACTTTTCAATTTTGCCCGTTCTTTGACCTTATCAAAACGATAACGGGTTAGTGACTTTAATTCCTCATTGTGGTAAGATGTATCTGAGTAGAGCCGATTATCCCATAAGTATTCAATCAAATCTGCCCTTGTACAGATGACTCCGTCATGCTCAAAAAGATAATACATGATCTGCAATTCATTTTTTGTAAGCTCTGCCTATTTTCCACCTGCCTCTATAGTTCCTGTCTCCAACCACAGAGATATTCCCTCATGAGTAAGGTATCTACTCTGTTTCTTTTCCAATCTGTTCTATCGTAAAGGAAGCAAAAATATTCTCAAAATGCTTTATTTCTATATTTATATCCAGCAACAAGTCAACAAGAGTTTTTATCGCAAGAAACTCCTATACTTTTACATTTAACTTTTTTGATCTTTGTGAGAAAATATTTTCAAATTCAGTGGCCATATTCTCTTGTATTCTTGAATATATATATTTATTGCTTTCATATTTTCTCATCCTCTGCACACCATTCAAATTTATTTACAAATCAATCTTTCTTCTGATCTATCAAATCATAACTCAGATCCAAAAAATCCAATATCTTTGCTTCGCTCACCGTTCCATCCAACAATATCGTGATCCAGTATTTTTTATTCATATGATATCCCGGAAGAAAACCATAAGTCTGTGTCAGAAGTCCAACCATATCCGGTTCGCACTTCAGATTGATGACATCTACCATGCTCTCTTCTTCTAATCCCAACCTAGATTTTTTAACCTGCATCAGCACTGCATACCACTTTCCATTTTTATGCCGAAGCACTGCACTTTTCGGTGATGTTTCCCAGAGATACTCTGGAACTGTTCCATATTGGTTTTTTACATATTCAAAAATCTCTTCTCGTTTCAAATATTCCACTCCCTGATTACTCTATTTTATCAATCTCATGATTGTACTTTTTGTATTTATCAACAGGCAGGACATTAGCCCTGCCCACCTTTTCTATTATAGCATTGTTCCTCTGCTCCTACAATGCAATCCATTCTTTGATTTTTTCTCATTTTTTAATAAGTAACCAGTCCATATCCCAAAATGGACTGGGAATTCACTGTATAACTATTCTGCTTTACTGCATCTCCACTATTTCCTTCAATCGTATGTACCGTAGTTCCATCACAGCTTTCCACGATTTCTACATGGTCACTGGCTCCATCCTGATTCCAGTCAAAAAAAATGAGGCTTCCTGGCGTCGGAACACTTCCACCACCTTGCCATTTTCTCTTTGCCTGAAACAAAGCCACACCGTCCGTACAAACAGAAAACTTTGGCACTACTTCCTTTTGAATAAGTCCTGCCTGATCCGCACACCAACTGACAAAACAGGCACACCATTCTTCCCGACTGTCAAATCCATACCATGACCAGAACTTCTGGCCGCCTTCGTTCCCCAACTGGCTTTTCGCAATGGTCACAAGCTGCCCATTTCCAAAAAGTCCGGCAAACAATCCCCCGCCGGAATAATATCGAAGCACATGGGGTACATACTCCGGATCGCCATACCTTGGCCATCCATGGGCAGCTGCCTGTTCCTGTGAAAACTGCAGTGCATTGGCTTCACTATAGCCCCCATGTTTTCGGATTGCCCATGTGATGTACCCATTCCCGTAATTATAGCCTTGTAAACTAAGTTTTAACTTGTCCATATCCTGTGGGCTTTTACATCCGGCTTCCCGGACACAATCTGCATAATACTGTACGCCTACCTTGATGGAATAGTCTGCATCCTGAATTGCACCAGGCGTATTAGGATACTGGGTATTATACGGACACTCGCTGGCCTGCATGGGATCGGTTCCTCTCCCGCCGCTTTCCTGCATCATGATTGCCTGGATGACCGATACATATTCCGGGATTCCAAATTCACTGGCATACCGCTGGATCACTGGGGTATGGGCCAGGACTTCCGCACTCAGCGGCTCGCTGCTCTGGGAACTCCCGATAAACGAAGCGCCGCCAATGATTCCTACAATAAGGATCAAGATCACAAATACCATACCACCGCCTGCCATCAATGCTGCAAAAGCTGCCTTTACCGCATGGGCGGCAGCTTCCGCCATAGCTTTCAGCCCCCTGGCAGTTGTTTTTGCCGCCTCGGCGCTTTGTCTTGCTGCCTGGGCAGAACGCATGGCAGCCCGTTTTGCTTCCCTTGCCGCCCTCATAGATGTTAGAGCCTGCTTTTTTTTGTAAGATTGCCTGGGTTTTCACCTTCTTGGAAGAAACCGGGGACGCTTTCACCATGCGGGGCGCTGTTTTTACTGCCCGGTTTCCGGCTTCCTTGATCGTTTTCTCCGCTTCCGGTTTGACCTTGATGCTCCGTCCGGCTCCTGTGCGCCCTTTCTTTGCTCTTGCCTGTCCTGTCTGGGCAGATGTTCCGCCGTTTCCTGTTTCCCCGTCCAAAGGGGCGGTAACAGCTTCTCTCTGCTTTTGTCTTTGTTCTTTTAACTTTTCATAGGTTTTCACTGCCAGCTTCTTTCTGCCACGATAGGCTGCAAAAGTACTTTCTTTCCCAGCCCGCTGTTCCACTCGTTATATCCGGTTTCCAGCATATTCTACCGGGGATTCCTCTCCCGTTTCTCTTCCGATCTTATCTGCCATGATGCTGGTCTTTTCTTTTGTCTCCAGCATCGCAGAACGCACC
>OGUD01001471.1_pt1 | contig 11155 bp, 6 predicted proteins | sample 1573671 | NCBI WGS metagenome assembly OGUD01 (sample SAMEA2582065, study PRJEB24529) | metagenome | biome: Human gut stool | place: China | collected 2011 | reverse complement strand
AGAGCATCTGCCTTACAAGCAGAGGGTCGGCGGTTCGAATCCGTCAACGCCCACTATAAAACAGAGTCTTACGAAGAAATTCGTGAGGCTTTTTTTATTTCTTACCGCTTTTATACAAACTTTCTCTATCCTTTTGCTCTATAACTCAGGAAAAAGAGTTAATTTTGCAGTCTGATAATTATCTAAGAAAACGTATGGAACTTGATGTATTAACGGCCATATCTCCGATTGATGGTCGATATAGAGGCAAAACTAAAGCTTTGGCAGCTTATTTCTCTGAATTTGCACTGATTAAATACCGTGTACAGGTAGAGGTGGAGTATTTTATCACCTTGTGCGAACTTCCTTTGCCGCAATTGAAAGGAATCGATAGTAGCGTGTTTGAAACTTTACGGAATATCTACCGTAACTTCTCCGAAGCAGACGCACAACGCATTAAAGATATCGAAAGTGTAACTAACCACGATGTGAAAGCCGTAGAATACTTCCTGAAAGAAGAGTTTGACAAAATGGGCGGAATGGATGACTATAAAGAGTTTATCCACTTCGGACTGACTTCTCAGGATATTAACAATACGTCTGTTCCTCTTTCTATCAAAGAGGCATTGGAACAGGTTTATTACCCGTTGATTGAAGAGCTGATTGCACAGTTGAAAACCTATGCGACAGAATGGGCTAACATTCCGATGCTTGCCAAAACTCACGGTCAGCCGGCTTCTCCTACCCGTCTGGGTAAAGAAGTGATGGTATTTGTTTACCGTCTCGAACGTCAGTTGGCTATGTTGAAAGCATGTCCGCTTACCGCTAAGTTTGGCGGTGCTACCGGAAACTACAATGCGCATCACGTGGCTTATCCTCAATATGACTGGAAACAATTCGGCAATCGGTTTGTTGCAGAAAAACTGGGACTGGAACGCGAAGAATATACAACGCAGATTTCGAACTATGATAACCTCTCTGCTGTTTTTGATGCTATGAAGCGTATCAATACCATCATGGTGGATATGAATCGTGACTTCTGGCAGTACATCTCTATGGAGTACTTCAAGCAGAAGATCAAAGCCGGAGAAGTAGGTTCGAGCGCTATGCCGCATAAAGTGAATCCGATTGACTTTGAAAATGCGGAAGGTAACCTGGGCATAGCAACGTCTATTCTGGAACATTTGGCTGTGAAGCTTCCTGTTTCCCGTTTGCAGCGTGACTTGACAGACTCAACAGTGTTGCGTAATGTCGGTGTACCTTTCGGTCATATCGTGATTGCTATCCAGAGTTCTTTGAAAGGATTGCGCAAACTGTTATTGAACGAACCGGCTATTTATCGTGATTTGGATAATTGTTGGAGTGTAGTGGCAGAAGCTATTCAGACCATCCTGCGCCGTGAGGCTTATCCGCATCCGTATGAAGCTTTGAAAGCGTTAACCCGCACCAACCAAGCTATTACAGAAAGTTCTATTAAAGAGTTTATCGAAGAATTGAATGTAAGCGAAGATATTAAAAAAGAGTTAAGAGCAATCACTCCCCATACATATACGGGGCTTTAATTGTTTACTTATATAATAAACGTGTTTTTTAAATAGGCCGTGAGGCCAAAGTCTAATTTTATTCGAATAAAAAAATGAGCACAGAAAACGAAGAATGGCGCGAAAATTCTTTCAATGAAGAGAATACAGGTGCCGGCCGTGATGGTAACAGGTCTTACAACAGAGAAGGTGGAGAACGTCCGTATCGCCCTTCTTACAACCGTGAAGGCGGGGATCGTCCGTATCGCCCGCGATTTAATGCCAACAATGAAGGAGGCGAACGCCCGCAGCGTTCGTACGGTGACCGCTCTTATGGCGACCGTCCCCAACGTCCTTCTTACAATCGTGAAGGTGGAGATCGTCCGTATCGTCCTCGCTTCAATAACAATAATGAAGGAGGTGAACGCCCGCAACGTCCTTACAACCGCGAAGGTGGTTCTTATGACCGTCCTCAACGTCCTTCTTACAACCGTGAAGGTGGTGACCGTCCTTACCGTCCCCGCTTCAATAGCGGCGAAGGTGGTGAGCGTCCGTCTTATGGTGATCGTCCTCAACGTCCTTCTTACAACCGTGAAGGTGGCGACCGTCCTTACCGTCCCCGCTTTAATAACGGCGAAGGTGGCGACCGTTCTCAACGTCCTTCTTACAACCGTGAAGGTGGTGACCGTCCGTATCGTCCCCGTTTCAATAACGGCGAAGGTGGCGGCTATCGCAGCAACAACGGCGGTGGAGGTTATCGTCCGAGATATAATAACGACCGTCAAGGAGGATATCGTCCTCGTCCGCGTACCGGCGATTATGATCCGAACGCTAAGTATAGCGTAAAGAAACAGATCGAGTACAAGGAACAGTTCGTTGATCCGAATGAACCGATTCGTCTGAATAAGTTCCTGGCTAACGCAGGTGTTTGCTCCCGTCGTGAGGCTGATGAATTTATCACAGCAGGTGTGGTTTCTGTAAACGGTGAAGTGGTAACGGAATTGGGTACGAAGATCAAACGTTCGGATGTGGTTAAGTTCCACGACGAACCGGTAAGCATCGAACGTAAGGTATATGTATTGTTGAATAAGCCGAAAGATACGGTTACTACATCGGATGATCCGCAGGAACGCCGTACAGTAATGGATTTGGTGAAAGGCGCTTGCAACGAACGTATTTATCCGGTAGGACGTCTGGACCGTAACACGACTGGTGTACTGTTACTGACGAATGACGGTGATCTGGCTTCCAAGCTGACACACCCGAAATTCCTGAAGAAGAAAATTTATCATGTTCATCTGGACAAGAACCTGACCAAAGCAGATATGGATCAGATTGCAGCCGGTATCCAGTTGGAAGATGGCGAAATCCATGCAGATGCGATCAGCTATACAGATGATTTCAAGAAAGACCAGGTAGGTATCGAAATTCACTCCGGTAAGAACCGTATCGTTCGCCGTATTTTCGAATCACTGGGTTATAAAGTAGTAAAACTCGACCGTGTGTTCTTCGCCGGACTGACCAAAAAAGGTCTGCGTCGCGGAGACTGGCGTTACCTGTCGGAAGCAGAAGTAAACTACCTCCGCATGGGTTCGTTTGAGTAATAAGTCAATAAATAACAACTTGACAGAGGACGGGGAAAGAAAGCAGGAAAGAATTCATCCTGCATTTGAAACCTCGTCTTCTTGTATCTAAAAAGAAAAAGTTAAATGGAAAAGATTGGTAGAACAAAAATTGTTGACCTGTTGAAGCGCACAGATATTGGCGCTATGGTCAATGTGAAAGGATGGGTTCGCACCCGTAGAGGTAGCAAACAAGTAAACTTTATCGCACTGAATGACGGTTCTACAATAAATAATTTGCAGATCGTAGTAGATTTGGCTGGTTTCGATGAAGAGATGCTGAAACTGATTACTACCGGGGCTTGTATCAGCGTGAACGGAGAAATGGTAGAATCAGTGGGTTCCGGACAGAAAGTGGAAGTACAGGCTCGTGAAATCGAAGTGCTGGGTACTTGCGATAATACATATCCATTACAGAAGAAAGGCCACTCTATGGAATTCTTGCGCGAGATTGCTCACTTGCGTCCGCGTACCAATACATTCGGTGCAGTGTTCCGCATCCGTCACAACATGGCGATTGCTATTCACAAGTTCTTCCATGAAAAGGGCTTCTTCTATTTCCATACGCCGATCATTACGGCTTCCGATTGTGAAGGTGCCGGACAGATGTTCCAGGTGACTACCATGAACCTGTATGACTTGAAGAAAGACGAGAGAGGTTCTATCTCTTATGAAGATGATTTCTTCGGTAAGCAGGCAAGTCTGACTGTTTCCGGTCAGCTGGAAGGTGAGTTGGCAGCTACTGCTTTGGGAGCTATCTACACATTCGGTCCTACGTTCCGTGCCGAAAACTCCAACACTCCCCGCCACTTGGCAGAGTTCTGGATGATTGAGCCGGAAGTGGCTTTCAACGACATTACAGACAACATGGACTTGGCAGAAGAGTTCATCAAATATTGTGTGAAATGGGCGTTGGATAACTGTGCGGATGATGTGAAGTTCCTGAACGATATGTTCGACAAAGGCTTGATTGAACGTCTGCAAGGTGTATTGAAAGATGATTTCGTACGTTTGCCTTATACAGATGGTATCAAGATTCTTGAAGAAGCTGTTGCGAAAGGACATAAGTTCGAATTCCCGGTTTACTGGGGCGTGGACCTGGCTTCCGAACACGAACGTTTCTTAGTGGAAGAACACTTCAAACGTCCGGTGATTCTGACTGACTATCCGAAGGAAATCAAGGCCTTCTATATGAAGCAGAACGAAGACGGTAAGACTGTACGTGCCATGGACGTTCTTTTCCCGAAAATTGGTGAAATTATCGGTGGTTCCGAACGTGAAGCCGACTATAACAAGCTGATGACCCGTATTGAAGAAATGCATATCCCGATGAAGGATATGTGGTGGTATCTGGATACCCGTAAGTTCGGTACTTGTCCTCACTCCGGTTTCGGATTAGGGTTCGAACGTCTGTTATTGTTTGTAACAGGTATGGCGAATATCCGTGACGTGATACCGTTCCCGCGTACACCAAGAAATGCTGATTTCTAATATTTCGGTATATTTATGTAAAACTCGCATAATCTTCAGGTTATGCGAGTTTTTTTATGCTCTGAATTGCTGTATTCTCAAAATAAATCTTTATATTTGGAAATACGCATTCGAGAGTGTTAACTAAAATAATACAACAATGAAAAAGCTCTATTTCTTTACCATGCTTTCAATAATGTTGTTAGCGGTAACAGGTGCGACGGCCCAGAAGAAAACCAAATTCAAAGCGGCCGATTTGAAAGGTATTTGGCAGCTCTGCCATTATGTATCCGAGTCTCCCGATGTTCCGGGAGCGTTGAAACCCAGTAATACATTTAAAGTGTTGAGTGATGACGGACAAATCGTTAACTTTACCATTATTCCCGGTGCGGATGCGATTATTACTGGATATGGTACTTATAAACAACTCACGGACGATTCTTATAAGGAAAGTATCGAGAAGAACATTCATCTCCCGATGCTGGACAATCAGGACAATATTTTGGAATTTGAGATTAAAGACAATGATTATCTCCATCTAAAATATTTTATCAAGAATGATTTGAATGGAAATGAGTTGAACACCTGGTATTATGAAACCTGGAAGAGGGTGGAGATGCCGGCTAAATTCCCGGAAGATATTGTGAGATAAAAGAGCGTGTACTTTTTAGTGGAGGCACGGATTTTGCAAAAGGCTGCATAGTTGTTTGGTTATGCCTGACAACAGCTTATTTGGTAAAATCCGTGCCTGTTTTTCTATAAAAGATAAAAACAAAGCACTTTTGGACAAAATCAAAGTCCGTAGAAATAGAAACAAAAATGAAAAAATAGATTTGCAAAGGGGCTGTCCGCGACTTGCTCTAACTTTGTTGCCAGTAATAGAATACAGTAACAAAATAAAGTGGAACAATGAAAAACAAACTTTTACTGGCGGTAGGGAGTATGGCGCTCCTGACTGCTTGCGATGCTTCAAAAGGAAATGAGATGGAATGGTTCGACCATGCAGTGAAAACATCGGGACATCAGTTGCTCTATATGGCAGAACAATTGAAGAATGAACCGGATACCGCCTGTTTTCCCCGTTCTATCAAAGAAGGAAAGTACAGACTGGAGCACCCCACAGATTGGACGAGTGGTTTCTATCCCGGTTCCATGTGGCTGGCATACGAGTTGACCGGTGATGAGGCTCTCGCAAAAGAGGCGCGTAAATATACGGACCGTCTGCAGGATATGCAATATTATACGGGTAATCACGATTTGGGTTTTATGATGTTTTGCAGTTATGGGCAGGGCATCCGTTTGAAACCGGAGCCAACGGACAGTTTGATTCTGATTCATTCTTCAGAAAGCTTGTGCTCCCGTTTTCGTCCGGAAGTCGGACTGATTCGTTCGTGGGATTTCGGCGATTGGAGTTATCCGGTGATTATTGATAATATGATGAATCTTGAAATGCTGTTCTGGGCTTCGGAGCAAACCAATAATCCGAAATATCGTGAAATAGCCATCTCTCATGCTGACAAAACGTTGAAGAATCACTTCCGGGAGGACATGACCTCCTACCATGTGGTGAGCTATCTGGCAGATAGCGGTGAGGTAGAGTCGAAAGGAACCTTTCAGGGATATGCCGATTCTTCCGCTTGGGCGCGTGGACAGGCTTGGGGAGTGTATGGTTATACCATGTGTTATCGCTTCACTAAGCAGCAGAACTATCTGGATGCCGCTCATAAAATAGCGCGGTTCATTATCGATCACCGTCCGTCCGAAAATGACTATGTACCTTATTGGGATTATGATGCTCCTAATATTCCGAATGAACCGCGGGATACTTCTGCAGCTGCCGTAACAGCTTCTGCATTGCTAGAGTTGAGTGGTTATGGCGACAAGAAACAAGGGGAAGAATATTTCCGTTATGCGGAGCATATCCTGAAACAGTTATCCTCTGATGATTATTTGGCCCAGGAAGGAGAAAATCATGGCTTCATCCTGTTACATTCGGTTGGTAGTTTCCCGCACGACAGTGAAATTGATACTCCGCTCAATTATGCCGATTATTATTATCTGGAAGCCTTGAAACGTTATAAAGATCTGAAAGAAAAATCAGAAAATCCGTCTTACTAACTTGAAGAGAAACCGTAAAAAATTTAAAGTTCAGGGCAACCGTGTCTAAAATATGAATTCATAACTGTCGGACTTTGGCGCGGTTGTCCTGTTTTGAGCCGATACCGGTCCTTTATATGAGTTAAAAAACGGGATTCATTTATCAGATTGAATTGAAAATACTTATCTTTACGATAAATTCTTCAATATTAGCTCATGAAAGACCGGCATTTGCTATTTAAGTACCTATTCGGATTAACCGTTTGCATTTTATTTTTTCCTTTGGCTGTATCGGCCGCCGACAGCTTCATTCATTTTAAGCGATTATCCGTGGATGACGGGCTGTCGCAAAATACTGTGCTCGCTCTGACACAAGATCATAATAATAAGATTTGGGTAGGCACCATAGACGGACTGAACTGGTATGAAGGTTCCCGCTTCGTTTCGTATTATAAAGCGCCGGATGATACGACCAGTCTGGCAAACAATCATGTCTATTCACTTCATACCGATTCGAAAGGTACGGTATGGGTAGGCACACAGGTCGGTTTATCCCGTTATAATATAGTAGGGAATAATTTCACCAATTATTCTTCACCGGACAATCAGCCGATGCAAGTATTGGCTATCGGAGAACCGGAGGAAGGCGACCGGCTTTTGCTTGCTACCAATATCGGTCTGGTGGTTTTTGATAAAAAGACCGGGCGGATGAAAGTGCAGCCGGAACTTGCCGGAAAAACGATCTATTCTGTTTGCCGGATGAATGACGGTTTCCTGTTGGGAACTTCGGAAGGTGTCTATTTCTATTATGTACGCAACGAAAACGTGACCCGGCTTCTTCTCCAATTGAAAGGAGAAACCATCTCCGATATGCTCTATGACGACAAAACCGGCAACTGTTGGCTGGCTTCATTGACAAACGGGGTGTATTGTGTGGATAACAACTTTCAAATAAAACATCATTATAACAAGCAAAATACTCCTGCTTATTTCCTTACGAACTCGGTCAGGACATTGTCCGGAGATGATAAAGGAAGGGTTTGGATAGGAACCATGGAAGGTTTGCTTATCCTTGAACCGGAGACGGAAACGTTCCGGATCTGTCGTTTTTCTCCTGAAGATCCGACTACCTTGGGCCATAATTCCATCCGTTCTATCTTGAAAGATAATCAAGGGGGAATGTGGATCGGTACATTTTACGGCGGGCTTAATTATTATCATCCTCTCGCTCCGGCATTCGGACGCTTGCAACATTCCGCCTGGAGGAATTCGTTAAGTGATAACACAGTGAGTTGTATTGCCGAAGACCCGGATAATGGCAATCTCTGGATTGGCACGAACGACGGCGGATTAAATTATTATAACCGGAAAACCGGAGTCTTTTCATATTACCGGACGGGTACTTCCGCCAACGCTTTAAAGTCGGACAATATAAAATGTATATGGACGGACAAGGATGGAAGTGTCTATATCGGCACTCATGGAGGGGGAATGAGTCGTCTGCATCACCGGAGTGGCAGGATAGAAACATATTCCTTTCCCCATTCTACTTCCCTGACTAACAGTTGTTACTCCTTATTGGACGGAACGGATGGAACGCTTTGGGTAGGCGGCATGAGCGGGCTTTACCTTTTCGACAAACAGACCGGCGAACTTTCACAGCATCCGTTGGCTAAAAAGCATAAAAAGTTAGAGAATGTATTGATATATACCTTGTTTCGCGATTCAAAAGGAAGAATCTGGATTGGAACGGAAGAGAGCCTGTTTTTGTATGCCGGCGGGAAACTGGAAGAACTGCATCTTTCTTCTTCGGCTTATCTGCATGGGTTGATACAGGCTTTCTGTGTACAGGAGGATAGCCGTCATGAAATCTGGATCGGTTCTTCCACAGGATTATATTGCTATAAGGAAGGAGCACCGACTGCCTGGAAACACTATACGATGAAAGACGGTTTGCCAAACGACTTTATTTATAATATACTGGAAGATGAACGGGGGCGTTTATGGTTGACAACTAACAAGGGACTGGCTTGCTTCAATACGGAGGAGGGTACTTTCCTCAACTATACGAAGCAGGACGGATTGCCTCACGATCAGTTTAACTATTTCGGAGCTTGCAAAGCGCACGATGGTACATTCTTTCTGGGGTCTCTTGGGGGCGTTGCCTATTTCAAGCCATACGAATTGGGTGATAATCCATATTCCCCGGATGCGGTAGTGACAGGAGCCGTTGTCTTAAATCAGGTGATTACGGATATGAAAAGTGAACGGGTACGTTATTATCAGGACGAGCAAGGGCGGATGCTGGGTATGTCGTTCCCTTCCGATCAGAAACTTTTTAATATCCGGTTTGCCGTTATCAACTATTTGGCTGGCAAGCGGAACCAGTTCGTTTACAAATTGGAAGGCTTTGAAACCGAGTGGAACTACTCCCGTCATGTTTCCTTTGCACGGGCGAGTTATTCCAATCTCCCGCCCGGTGAGTATGTATTCAAGGTGAAGGCATGTAACAACAATGGAAAGTGGAGCGAGGCGACCACTGAATTTTTTGTGCATATCATTCCGATGTGGTATCAGACCTGGTGGGCAAAGACACTTTTCATCTTCTTTTCTGTAGGGCTTCTCGTCTTTGTGATCTATTTTTTTATTGCTCGTGCCAAAATGAAGATGCAAGTCCGGATCGAACAGATAGAACGAAACAAGATAGAAGAAATCAGTCAGGAGAAAGTACGTTTTTACATGAATATGTCTCATGAGTTGCGTACTCCGTTGAGTCTGATACTGGCTCCGTTGGAGGAACTCTTGGGGCAGAGCAATCTGAAAGGTACTCCGGTACAACAGAAGCTGGATTACGTTTATAAGAACGGTCGTAAGTTGTTGCACATTGTCAACCAGTTGCTGGATTTCCGTAAAGCCGAAGCAGGTGTAATGCCCATTCATGTTGCGCAGGTGAATGTAGAAGGACTGTTGCAAGATGCTTTTGCCCTGTTTAAAGAAAATGCGCAGAAGCGTGCTATCAGCTTTCATATAAAATCCGATCTGGAAGGACGATTGTTTCCGGCGGACCGGACGTATGTAGAGACTATCTTGATGAACCTGTTGTCTAACGCCTTTAAGTTTACACCGGACGGCGGAAGTATTTTGCTTTCCTTATGGACAGAGGGAGATACCTATGGTTTCACGGTAAGAGATAGCGGAATCGGTATGTCTCCGGAACAGCTAACCCGTATTTTCGAACGTTTCTATCAGGTAGACGGTCAGCGAAAGGGGACGGGTATCGGGCTGTCATTGGTGAAGATGCTTGTGGAAAAGCATCACGGCACTATTACGGTAGCAAGCGAACCTGCTCAATATACCGAATTTAAAGTCACGCTACCTGCTGATATGGCTGCCTTCACGGAGAAAGAATGTGAATTGCCGGCACATGAAGTCGAAACATCTGCTTCTCTCCGGGAGCTTCCGGTGGCTGATGAATATTTCTCTGGTGATGCGTCGGCTGTGGTTTCAGAAGAGAAATCGGACGACGATCAGATAGAAGTCGGCAGCGAGGAAGAACGGCCTACTATCTTGTTGGTAGATGACAATAAAGAAATGGTGGATTACCTGAAAGATAATTTCCGGCAGAACTATGTGACGCTTACCGCCGGAAACGGCGAAGAAGCATTGGCTATTATGAAAGAGCATCGTGTGGATATTGTTCTTTCCGACGTGATGATGCCGGGTATTGACGGTATCAAACTTTGCCAGCTTATTAAACGAAATCTGCAAACCTGCCACATTCCCGTCTTGCTGTTGTCTGCCAAAGGAAGTGTTGATGCACAGACGGAGGGTATTCAGGCTGGAGCGGATGATTACATTGCCAAACCGTTCTCGATTCATTTATTGAAAGGAAAAATAGCTAATCAACTGAAAGCACGCCAGCGGTTGAAACACTATTATTCGAATACGATTGATATAGATACTGCTAAAATGACTTCGAATAATCTGGATGAGGAATTCATGAGCAAAGCTATTCAGGTAGTAGAAGAAAATATCAGTAATGAAGACTTCACCTCTGATGAGTTGGCAAGTCAGCTTTGTATGAGCCGTTCGTCACTGTATCTCAAGATGAATTCCATATCCGGTGAACCGCCTGCCAACTTTATCCGGCGTATCCGTTTTAATAAGGCGTGTAAATTGTTGCTTGAAGGGCGCTACTCCATTTCGGAGATTAGCGGAATGGTAGGCTTCGGATCTTCTTCTTACTTCTCTACCAGTTTCAAGAAGTATGTCGGTTGTCTGCCATCGGAGTATGTGAAGCAGCATACTAAGTAATTGCTTTGCGGTTATGCATTTGTTCACCACAGAGGACGCGGAGGACACAGAGGTGAATCTTGTTCAAGCAGGTGCAGAAATGAATGAGAGTTTTTTGTCTACTATAAAGTTGAAAAACATAAAAACATCTGCCACCTGCAACGAAACGCGTGT
>OGUD01001466.1_pt1 | contig 11239 bp, 10 predicted proteins | sample 1573671 | NCBI WGS metagenome assembly OGUD01 (sample SAMEA2582065, study PRJEB24529) | metagenome | biome: Human gut stool | place: China | collected 2011 | reverse complement strand
TGTTTTTTAAACTTTGTTATTGGGTGGCTGATTCTTGTATAATTGTGTCGCAATCAGATTTGAAAAACATCTTTAAGGTATCATCATTAAAGAAAAAATTGAGTTATAGCGAGCATGTTATTAACACAAAACTTTTTATTGCTGATGTTCCAAAAGAAAAGATATTTACTTCTATAGTTTGGATGGGAGATGAAGGTAATGTGGTAAGAAAGGGGGTGGATAAGGCTTTACAAATTTTTGCTGAATTGAAAAAAATACCGGAGTTTGTTGATTATCGATTTGTAATTATAGGCAGAAAAGGAGAAGGAGAAGTCTTGGTTCGGTCAATAATAGATAAATATAATTTGAAAGGCTCAGTTGAATTGAAAGGAGAAGTGTCTGAAGAGGATAAAATTAATCTTTTGAAACAATCTAAATATTATTTTCAACTTTCATTGTATGAGGGATTTGGTTTAGCTGCATTGGAGGCATTATGTGCTAATAATATCATAATTCATTCAGGAAAGGGTGGTTTGGCTAATCCTATTTATAAAGAACAGTTGTTGTTTGACATAGATAATGATTTCGATAGTGAATTGCTTAAATTGGTTAATAAATTAGCTTGTTTTACTCCAATAACTTCATATGATAATCTTCTAGAATATTATGATATTCAAAGGCGAAAAGATGATTTTGAAGCTATAATAGTTAATGGGAAAAGCAATTATAAATTAAAATAGTTATGTCTATATTCAAAGACAAAGTTTTATTAATCACTGGCGGTACCGGTTCCTTCGGTAACGCCGTATTGCGTCGTTTCCTCGATTCAGATATCAAGGAAATTCGCATCTTTAGCCGTGACGAGAAAAAGCAGGATGACATGCGTCATCACCTGCAGAATCCGAAAGTGAAATTTTACATTGGTAATGTCCGTGACCGCCAGTCTGTGGACGGTGCCATGATGGGAGTGGATTATGTGTTTTCCGCCGCCGCCTTGAAGCAGGTTCCCAGTTGCGAGTTCTTTCCGTTGCAGGCTGTGCAGACCAATGTGATCGGTACCGACAATGTACTGGAATCCGCCATAGCGCATGGTGTAAAGAATGTAGTAGTGCTTTCTACCGACAAGGCTGCCTATCCCATCAATGCCATGGGCATCAGCAAGGCCATGATGGAGAAGGTTGCCATAGCCAAGGGCCGTGCGTTGGGTGAGGAAGCCGGCACAACCATCTGCTGTACCCGTTACGGCAATGTGATGGCAAGCCGCGGTTCTGTAATTCCCTTGTGGGTGGAGCAGATAAAGAACGGCAGGCCCATTACGGTAACGGATCCTAACATGACCCGCTTCATGATGACGCTGGACGATGCCGTGGATCTGGTAATCTATGCGTTTGAGCACGGGCATAACGGTGACCTGTTCGTGCAGAAGGCTCCTGCCGCCACCTTGGATGTACTGGCGCAGGCCTTGAAGGAAACATACGCGCAGGTTGATCCGAAATACGGTGAGACGGAGGTGAAGACCATCGGCACGCGCCACGGCGAGAAACTGTATGAGACACTGGTAACCCGCGAAGAGATGGCAAAGGCTGTCGACATGGGCGACTACTACCGCATCCCCTGCGACACCCGTGATCTGAACTATGACAAGTTCTTCACGGAAGGCAATGAGGATATTGCCCGTATAGAGGACTATCACAGCCATAACACCGCCCGCCTGGATGTGGAGGGCATGAAAAAGCTTCTTTTGAAACTCCGTTTCATCCGCGAAGACCTCGGGATGGAGGAAAAGGCGAAGAGCGCGGAAATCAAGAGTGAATAGTATAGCCATTGTTAACTTTTCCATCCTATCCAATCCCATTAGTTTATGAAAATCTTAGTGACCGGCTCCCGAGGGTTTGTCGGCCGGAACCTTGTATCCCAGCTGCACAACATCCGTGACGGGAAAGCCCGCAATTACGGCATTGCAGGTGAGGGACTTACCATTTACGAATATGACATGGACAGTGACCCTGCGGAACTGGATGTCTATTGCAGACAAGCCGACTTTGTCTTCAATCTGGCGGGCGTGAACCGTCCCCAGGATGCGTCTGAGTTTATGAAAGGGAACTTCGGCTTCGCCTCCACGCTGCTTGATACATTGAAGAAGTACGGCAATACCTGTCCGGTAATGATTTCCTCTTCCACGCAGGCCGCACTCGACAACCCTTACGGTGAATCGAAGCGGGCAGGGGAGCAACTGTTGTTCGAGTACTCCAGGGAAACGGGTGCAAAGGTACTGGTGTACCGCTTCCCGAATGTTTTCGGCAAATGGTGCCGCCCCAACTATAACAGCGCGGTGGCTACTTTCTGCAACAACATCGCCCATGACTTGCCCATCCGGGTAAACGACCCTTCGGTGGTGATGCATCTGGTTTACATAGACGATGTGGTGGACGAGCTTATCTCTGCCCTGGGCGGCAGGGAACACCGCAACGGGGATTATTGCGAAGTGCCCGTGGTACATACCATTACCCTGGGCGGCATTGTGGAACTGATAAGGTCTTTCAGGCAAATGCCCGGTACCTTGTCCGTCCCGGATTTGAGCGATGCCTTTACAAAGAAACTCTATTCCACATACCTCTCATACCTGCCTGAAGAACGGTTCAGCTATCCCCTGAAGATGAATGTGGACGACCGCGGCAGTTTTACGGAGATTATCCGTACTTCCGACCGCGGGCAGTTCTCGGTGAACATCTCCAAGCCGGGCGTTACGAAAGGCCAGCACTGGCACCATACCAAGAACGAGAAGTTTGTGGTGGTGAGCGGACACGGTCTGATACAGCTCCGCAAGATAGGTACGGAGGAGGTTGTCAGCTTCGAGGTAAGCGGCGGGAGGATGGAGGTCGTGGAGATGATTCCCGGTTATACGCACAACATTGTCAACCTTTCGGAAACGGAAGACCTGGTGACCTTCATGTGGTGCAACGAGTGTTTCGACCCGGCACGTCCGGACACTTATTTTGAAAAAGTCTGAAACGAGTTAAAGAATATAGGAACAGATGGATATAAAATTGGATTATTCGCAAGTCAGGTTTCAGGAGAACGGCAGACTGAAACTTCTGATTATAGTGGGCACCCGTCCGGAAATCATCCGCCTGGCGGCTGTCATCAACAAATGCCGCAGTTATTTTGACTGTCTTCTGGCCCACACCGGCCAGAATTACGACTATAACCTGAACGGTGTCTTCTTCCGTGACCTGAAGCTGAAAGACCCCGATGTGTATATGGATGCCGTCGGCGATGACCTCGGTGCCACGATGGGGAATATTATCAACGCCGGCTACAAGCTGATGGTGCAGGTGAAACCTGATGCCGTGCTGGTGTTGGGAGACACGAACTCCTGCCTGAGCGTGATAGGCGCGAAACGTCTGCATATCCCCATCTTCCATATGGAGGCAGGCAACCGCTGCTTTGACGAGTGCCTGCCTGAGGAGACCAACCGCCGTATTGTGGACGTCATTTCCGATGTGAACCTCTGCTATTCGGAGCATGCCCGCAGATACCTGAACGTTTCGGGCGTGGCGAAAGAACGTACATACGTAACCGGTTCGCCCATGGCGGAAGTCCTGCATGAGAATTTGTCCGAAATAGAGTCCAGCGATATTCATCAGAGATTGCATCTCCAGAAAGGTAAATACATCCTGCTCTCCGCGCACCGGGAAGAGAACATTGACACGGAGAAGAACTTCCTGTCCCTTTTCAGCGCGGTTAACGCTATGGCCGAGAAATATGACATGCCCATACTTTACAGTTGTCATCCCCGTAGCAGGAAACGTCTGGAATCAAGTGGCTTTGCACTTGACAGACGTGTGATTCAGCATGAACCTCTCGGTTTCCACGACTACAACTGCCTGCAGATGAACGCCTATGCCGTTGTGAGTGACAGCGGCACCTTGCCTGAGGAGAGCAGTTTCTTCACTTCTGTGGGGCATCCTTTCCCGGCTGTATGCATCCGTACCAGTACGGAGCGTCCCGAGGCTCTTGACAAGGGTATCTTTGTCCTTGCCGGTATTGATGGGAAATCCTTGCTTCAGGCTGTAGATACTGCTGTGGAGATGAATAGGAATGGTGACGATGGCCTGCCGGTGCCCAATTATACGGATGAGAATGTATCGGCCAAGGTTGTGAAGTTGATTCAGAGCTATACGGGAGTGGTGAACAAGATGGTCTGGAGAAAATTCTGACTGCTGGGATGAACATTCTTTTTTTGACAATATCCCGTATCAGTGGTTTGGAAGAGCGTGGCATTTATACAGACCTGATGCGTGAATTTATAAGGAACGGGCATGCCATGTATATAGTATCCCCTTATGAGCGGAGATTCCATCAGCCTACCGGAGTCATGGAGAACGGCGGTGCAAGAATATTGAAGGTAAAGACACTTAATATCCAGAAAACGAATATTGTGGAGAAAGGGATTGCTACTTTGTTGTTGGAAAGCCAGTATCTACATGCTATTAATAAATACTGGTGGGATGTGAAGTTCGACCTTATTCTTTATTCCACTCCTCCCATCACCTTCAATAAGGTAATCCAGACCTTGAAAAAACGCTGGAATGCTAAAACCTATCTGATGCTGAAGGATATTTTTCCGCAGAATGCGGTGGATTTGGGTATGTTCTCCAAGAAAAGTTTTCTTTATAGGATGTTCAGGAGTAAGGAAGAAAAACTTTATGAATTGTCAGACTTTATCGGTTGTATGTCACCTGCCAACTGTGAGTATGTGTTGAAGCATAATCCTGCCATTGATACGGCAAAGGTGGAAATCTGTCCGAACAGTGTGAAGTTACAGGAAAGGTTGAAAGGAGATAGGAAAGAGAGTGAACTGCTGAAAGAATTGAATATTCCTGCATCAAAAAGGATTTTCATCTATGGGGGTAATTTGGGAAAGCCTCAGGGGATAGATTTTTTATTGAAAGTGATTGAGGAGAATAAAAAGCGGGATGACTCGTATTTTGTAATTGTAGGTAGTGGTACAGAGTATATGAGGGTTAAATTATGGTTTGATACGCACTTGCCCCAAAACGCTTGTCTTCTTGCTGCATTGCCGAAAGTAAAATATGATGAGTTGGTGAATCTGTGTGATGTAGGCTTGATATTCCTGGACAAGCGTTTTACCATACCCAATTTTCCATCGCGCTTGCTTTCGTATTTGGAATGTAGGATGCCGGTATTGATAGCTACGGATGTGAATACGGACATTGGACGGATAGCTGAAGAAAGTGGTTTCGGTCTGTGGACAGAGAATGGGAATATAGATACCTTTATGAAGATGGTGGAGTTTATGATAGAGGATGATAAACGGATGAAAGAGATGGGAGAAAAAGGGTATAGATTTTTGTGTGAGAATTATACTGTAGATAAGAGCTATAAGGCTATAATGAAGCATTTTTGAGAGTATGTATAAACATGGTTTGAAAAGAGTGATTGATTTTATTCTGGTCTTTATTGTATTGGTTGTTATCTGGCCCATTTTATTACTTATTACTATTGGGTTGTATTTTGCCAATAAAGGTGCAGGAGCATTCTTTACTCAGGAGCGCCCGGGAAAGGATGGAAAGATATTCCGTGTGATAAAGTTCAAAAGTATGACGGATGAGCGGGATGCGGAGGGTAATTTACTACCAGATGCACAACGTTTGACTAAGGTAGGGCGGTTTGTTCGTTCTACAAGTATTGATGAATTGCCACAACTGATTAATGTACTGAAAGGGGATATGGCTTTGATAGGACCACGGCCTTTATTGCCTCAATATTTATCGCTTTATAGTAAAGAACAAGCTCGTCGTCAAGAGGTCTGTCCGGGCATTACTGGTTGGGCGCAAGTGAATGGACGCAATGCTATCTCTTGGACGAGGAAATTTGAATTGGACGTGTGGTATGTAGACCATTGCTCTTTCAAACTTGATGTAAAAATTTTTTTTCTAACAATTAAGAAAGTATTTATGAAGGATAGTATTTCCAAAGAAGGTCAAGCTACTACAATTCCATTTGATGGATATAATTAAGTTGATTAATCATGAATGATATCGCTATATATGGTGCAGGCGGTTTCGGTAAAGAGATTGCTTGCTTAATTTATTGGATAAATGAGGTGAAGCCTCAGTGGAATTTGATAGGCTTTTTTGATGATGGAGTAGAATGTGAAACTCAAATATCGCATTATGGTACAGTGTTAGGAGGAATAAATTCCTTCATTTCATGGAATAAGTCTTTGAGTGTGGTTTTTGCAATTGCTAACAATAAAGTACTTCGTAAACTCTCTTCTTTAATAAGCAATACAAATATTCAGTTTCCCAATATTATAGCCCCTAATATTGTCATAAAAGATGTTGAAACCTTCAAAATAGGGAAAGGGAACATTATACAAGGCGGTTGTGTCGTATCTTGTGATGTAATAATTGGAGACTTTAATATATTCAATGGGGCTGTTGTCTTAGGACATGATGTAAAGATAGGAGATTACAATGTATTAATGCCTTCTGTCAGAATATCCGGTGAAGTGGTGATGGGCGACTGTAACTTCTTTGGAGTGGGTTCCATTGTATTGCAACAACTAAAAATAAAAAATGATACAAAACTTGCTGCCGGAAGTGTGCTTATGACTAAACCTAAAGAAGGAAATGTGTATTTAGGAGTACCGGCGAAAGTATTAAAGCTATAGGTGTAAAGATAAGTAATGACTAAAAAACAGTTTATGGAAATGAAATAACTAAAAATAGGAGTACAGCACCTTTGAAGTTTGATGAAACAGAAGAAAGTGTATTTACTCCGGAAACTCGCTTTAGAGAGATTGAGGAGTGGTCTTCATTAGTTGCTCTTAGCGTGATTGCCATGGTGGATGAGGAATATGATGTGACTCTAAAAGGAGATGACATTAAAAACTCGGAAACAATAGCGGATATTTATAACACTGTGGCAAGTAAACTTTAATAAGCTTGTTGATAAAAAGAATATGGCTATCATTCATATAAATAATATCCGTATAGCAGGTATTGCAGCTGGTGTTCCAAGAAACATTGTAAAGACTGTATCTACAACAGATAAATATGATGACGAAGCTTACATTGAGTCTGTTGGAGTGAGGGAAAAACGTTTTTCTAATGAATTTACTTCTTCGGATTTATGTGAAGCAGCGGCAAAAAAGCTTATGTGGGATTTGAACTGGGAAAACGAAGACATTGATTTACTGATGCTTGTAACTCAAACTCCGGATTATATATTGCCAGCAACAGCATGTGTGTTGCATGGAAAGTTAGGATTAAAGAAAAACTGTCTCTGTTTTGACATTAATCTTGGATGTTCGGGATGGGTATATGCAATGTCAGTTGCGCTCTCGTTAATGACTTGTGGCAGAATAAAACGTGCTATAGTATTAGCTGGTGATGCGCGTAAACAAGTTCCGGAAGAACACGACCAACTTTTTGGATATGCAGGTACTGCTACTGCTCTCGAATATGATGAAAAGGCAGAACCTATCACTATTGATTTGGGAAGTGATGGAACTGGATATGATGCGATAATCCGTCCTGGTGGTGGGGCCCGTAATCCTATAACGCCAGCTTCGTTAGAGTTGCAGGATTGCGAGGATGGACGTAAGCGTCATGCTTGTCAAACGAGAATGAACGGCATGGATGTATTTGCATTCGGGATTACCACTGCTCCTAAATCCATTAAAAAGGTATTTGCAGAGTGTGGTATTACCATGGATGGAGTGGATTATGTATTGTTTCATCAGGCAAACATAAAGATGCTCGAAACTATCAAGAAAAAGTTGAAATTGACGGACGAAAAAGTTCCTTATAGCTTGAGACGGTTTGGCAACACTTCATCAGCATCCATTCCACTTACTGTTGTGACAGAATTGAGGGAACAGCTATGTGGAAAAGCAGTTACTTTGGTAGGCTGTGGTTTTGGAGTAGGACTTTCATGGGGGACGATTCTTTTTCATACAGATGAAAATTTAGTGATTTCTGAATTACAAGAACTTTAAAAGTTATGTTGAATTATAATCCTTTTTCTTTAGAGGGAAAAACAATACTTGTTACGGGGGCTTCATCCGGTATAGGAAAAGCTACTGCCACAGAATGTGCCAAGATGGGGGCTAACCTTATTATAACGGCACGCAATGAAGAACGTCTCAATGCTACGTATGCTCATTTCGATGTGAAGAACGGGCAGGTACACAGGGTTGTGGTAGCTGATTTGCAGGTGGTGGAACAAGTGGAAAATCTGATATCTGAAGCTGGTAAGATAGATGGACTGGTGCTTTGTTCGGGTAAAGGACTAACATTGCCGTTCCAGTTTTCGATCCGTGATAAGTTTGATGATATTTTTGAGACCAATTTTTATGCTCCTATTGAATTAATGCGCGTTCTTTATAAAAAGAAGCAAATTAATAAAGAGGGAGCTGTTGTGATATTGGCTTCATTAGGTGGAACAGAGGTATTCAGCGGTGGTAACTGTATTTACGGTGCATCGAAGGCTGCCTTGAATTCCATAATGAAATTTTGTGCCAAAGAGTTTGCATCGAGAAAAGTACGTGTAAATAGTATTTGTCCAGGGATGGTAGATACTCCTTTAATTCATAGAGGTACAGTCAGCGAAGAGCAATTACAGGAGGATATGAAACGTTATCCTCTGAAACGTTATGGAGTACCTGAGGACATTGCATATGGTGTGGTGTATTTATTGTCCGATGCCTCCTCGTGGCTGACTGGTCATTCGATGGTGTTGGATGGTGGAGTGTCAATTTAAAGCTAAGAATAAAAATGGATATAAAATGTGAAATAATATCAGTAATTGCTAGAACGCTGAATGTTGAAGAATCAGTGATTACTATGGAAATGGCTGCCGGTGATATTGAACAATGGGACTCGATGGGTAACGTGGCTATTCTTACGACTATTGAAAATGAATTAAATGTGGATTTTCCAGTAGAAGACCTTTTTGAGCTAAACACGGTAGGAAGTATTGTAAATAAAGTTATTGAGTTGAAGAATGTGTAGTTTAGCACATAGTCAATTACTGCAAGCTATTTATCGGTATTCGGTGCAGAGTGCGGATAAAACGGCTATCATAGCAAAGGGCGTTTCGGTAAGTTATGCATTGCTGTGGAAAAACATACTTGGTGCGGCAGCTTGTCTTCAATCATCGGGATTGGAGAAAGGTGACTGTATTTTACTTTCTGCTTTGAAAGATGTTGAATTTGTATATTTATATTTTGCTGCTCATCTGTTGGGACTGGTTAATGTGATAGTTGACCCGACCTCGAATGAGGAAAGAAAAAAATATATCATTGAAACGGTTCGTCCGAAAAGAATCTTTGGTCTTAAGGGAGGTATTGGGTATTCTGAGGTTTCTTTGGTGGGAAAACCAGCCGACATCGGACTGCTTTCTGCTCAAGATATAGCTGATATTATGTTCACAACCGGTACTACCGGAAAACCAAAAGGTGTGCTTTTGTCACATGCCAATATTAGTGGCTCTGCCAATAATATTAATCGATATATCGGGAATACAGCCGATGATGTAGAGGTATTGGGCTTACCTATTTGCCATTCGTTTGGTTTGGGTAGATTACGTTGTAATATGTTGTTAGGAGCAACATTTATCTTATTGGGTAGTTTTGCTAATCTAAAGTTATTGTTTAACACGATGGAACAATATCATGTGACAGGGATAGGCATGGTACCTGCTGTATGGGAGTATATCAAGAAATTGAGTGGAAATGTTTTTGGAAAGTTTGCAAGTCAGATGAGTTATATTGAAATTGGTAGTGCGGCAATGAGTGTGGAGAACAAGCGGTTACTGATGGAAATGTTTCCAAACACTCGTATTTGTATGCATTACGGATTGACAGAAGCATCCCGTTCACTCTTTATGGAATTTCATGAATATGCTGACGATTTAGTTACTATCGGAAAGCCTGTAACAAAGGAGGTGGATGTGAAAATCTTCAGTGATGAAGGTCTGGAACTTCCGACAGGAGAAATCTTATCTGGTGGACGGTGATACTGTAGATTCTTTTTGGGGAGAATATTTCCGCACAGGTGATTATGCATATAAATCGGAAAATGAAAATTTCTATTTGGTGAGTCGCAAAAAAGAGATGATTAATGTCGGTGGTAAGAAAGTGAGTCCTATTGAAATAGAGGATGCAATTATAGCCTTGGGAGGTGTATCGGACTGTATTTGTGTTGCAATGAAAGATCCAAGAGGATTGGTTGGTGAGGTGCCTAAAGTATATGTACTAAGGGAGGGAACTACCAAATCTTTAGAAGAAATCGATACATTGTTGGGAAACAAAATTGAGAATTATAAAATGCCGGTGAAGTTTGAATGGATTGATAAAATTCCAATGACTTCATCGGGAAAAAAACAACGATTAGCTTTATGTCACAATTGATAATCAGAAATGTGAGAATAGCAGGAATGGCAGCTTGTGTCCCATCACGGGTAGAAGAGAATTTGTCACTTCCTATTTTCAAGGATGAAAGTGAAGCAAAAAAAGTTATGGCCTCGACTGGCATCGAAAGGCGACGAGTGGTACAATTAGGAACGACAGCATCTGATCTTACAGTAGTTGCTGTTCATCGGATATTGACCGATTTGAGTTGGAAGATTTCAGAAGTGGATTGCTTGATTTATGTATGTACATCTCGTGATTTTATTGCTCCACAAACAGCATGTATCCTTCAAAACCGTCTGGGATTACGTAACGATTGTTACGTAATGGACTTACCTTTGGGGTGCTCAGGATGGATTTATGGGATTAGTGTGATAGGCTCTTTAATGTCACATGGCTCTTTTAAAAAAGGTTTGTTGGTTGCAGCTGAGACAAATTCCATCAACCGAAATTCTAAAGATAGGACAGTTAAACCTTTGTTTGGCGACGCTGCCACGGTAACAGCATTTGAATATGATGCTTCATTCGGCAAACCTTTTAATTTTGTATTTGGAGTGGATGGTTCTGGCTATCAGGCTGTGTGGACAAAGTATGGAGGAATGCGATATCCGACAACTGTTGAAGCGGTTGTTGAAAAGGAAATAGAACCGGGCATTGTCCGCAGGGGAACTGATATGATAGTCAATGGTATGGATGTGTTTGCGTTTGCTATCAAGACACCGCCTCATTCGTTGAAAGAACTTATAGAGGCTTATCATATCAATGTGGAGGAATTTCCCGCACATCGCCCAAATCCAGTATCCAGTCATCGGCGGG
>OGUD01001449.1_pt1 | contig 11402 bp, 10 predicted proteins | sample 1573671 | NCBI WGS metagenome assembly OGUD01 (sample SAMEA2582065, study PRJEB24529) | metagenome | biome: Human gut stool | place: China | collected 2011 | reverse complement strand
TATGTTATGCGTGGTGCAATGCCTATCCGCACAATGACTCATTACATGCCGAACGGATGGTTACCAATCGGTGTACGAATGGCAGGGCACCTGATGATTCCTACCGAACCGTTCAAGGAAGCATATTTTCTTGAAGACGCGCTGAAATTCCGGGCAGCCCTGAAAATGCCTCTCGTATATGTCGGCGGCCTTATCTCCCGTGAAAAGATAGAGGAAGTACTCGGCCACGGATTCGAGTTTGTCAGCATGGCACGTGCACTGCTCAACGACCCGGCTTTCGTCAACCATATGAAAGAAGACGAACAGGCCCGTTGCGACTGCGGTCACAGCAACTATTGCATTGCCCGTATGTATTCGTTGGAAATGGCTTGCCATAAACATATGCAGAATCTACCTAAAAGTATTGTCAAAGAAATAGAAAAACTGGAGTATAAATAATAATGGAAAAAGGAATAGCCATTATAACCGGTGCCGACGGGGGCATGGGACAAGAGATCACCCTGGCACTGGCCAAAGACGGTTTTCAGATCATCATGGCGTGTAAAGAACCGGAGAAAGCATATCCGGTCTGCGAACGTATAAAAAAAGAAAGCGGGAATGAGCAAATAGAGGTCCGCGGGATAGACCTCTCCTCTTTATCATCCGTCCATGCTTTCGCACAAAAGATACTGGCGGAAGGACGCCCGGTCAGCCGGTTAATGAACAATGCCGGAGTTCTGACCACCCATATCCGTCCTACGGTAGACGGATTGGAAACGATTGTCAGCGTTAATTATGTCGGTCCGTATCTGCTCACCCGGTTGCTGCTTCCCCTGATGCATAAGGAAACCCGTATCGTCAATACGGTATCCTGCACGTATGCCATCGGTAAAATAGAATCCGACTTCTTCACCAAAGGGAAGAACGGACGTTTCAACCGGATATCGGTGTACGGAAATACCAAACTGGCCTTATTGCTCTTTACACGCGAATTGGCGGAAAGGGTAAAAGAAAGAGGAATTACCGTCAACGCCTCCGACCCTGGTATCGTCAGTACGAATATGATCACGATGAATGCCTGGTTCGACCCGCTGACAGATATCCTGTTCCGTCCTTTCATCAAAACACCGCTGCAAGGAGCGGCAACAGCCATACATCTCGCCCTGTCGGAAGATGTGAACGGTAAAAGTGGTGCATGCTACGCCAACTGCAAAGAGAAAAAGCTGTCGGAACGTATCCGGAACCATCCGGCACAAGTCAAGCTCTGGGACGATACGGAGGCATTGCTTCGTTCCCGTAATCTACTGGATTAAAAAAATATACACGGGACAGTTGGAACGTATTAATAAAAAACATACCTTTGCACCGCTTTTAACCCCCGTACGTGTGATGGGAAAATTAGGAAGCATAAATACTAATTTTGAGTAACACAAAAAATTAAAGAAATGAAGACATTCCAATTAGAAGGAAAAGGAAGAGAAGTAGCTGCTACTTCTGCTGATCAGAAAAGAGCTTTGAAAGCTATGCGTAAAAATCAGGAAATCCCTGCTGTATTATACGGTGGCGAAAAAGTAACTCACTTTACAGTAACTGTCGACAGTGTACGTAAACTGGTTTATACTCCGGAAATCTTCGCTGTTGAACTGAACATCGACGGAACAAAGACTATGGCTATCGTTAAAGATATCCAGTTCCAGGCAGTAACCGATGCTATCATGCACATCGACTTCATGGAAGTTTCTGACAGCAAACCGGTAACAATGGAAGTTCCTGTTGTTCTGGAAGGTCACGCCGAAGGTGTTAAAGCCGGTGGTAAGCTGACATTGCGTATGAGAAAACTGAGAGTAAAAGCTATCTACACTCAGATCCCTGAAAAACTGACTATCAACGTTGATCACCTGGGCTTAGGTAAGTCTATGCAGGTTGGTGCTTTACACTTCGAAGGTCTGGAACTGACAAATGCAAAGAACGCTGTTGTTTGCGCCGTTCAGTTGACTCGTGCCGCTCGTGGTGCTCAGGCTACTGCTGGTAAGTAATCTGAAAAAGATAATACCAAATAACGTGAGGGAGGAATATTCAGGAGAATGTTCTTCCCTTTCTTATATTATATAAATAATGCAAGAATCATGAAATATCTAATAACCGGACTTGGTAATATAGGCTCTGAATACTGGGGCACACGGCATAACATCGGTTTCCGTGTCGTGAATGCTTTGGCTGAAGAAGCCGGAGTGCCTTTCACGGAAGAGCGTTACGGGGCAGTTGCCCGGATGCGGGTGAAGAACTGCGAGTTGATCCTGCTCAAACCGAATACATTTATGAACCTGAGCGGAAATGCCGTCCGTTACTGGTTACAAAAAGAGAATATTCCAGTGGAGAATCTATTGGTGGTAGTAGATGACCTGGCTCTTCCCTTCGGCACTTTACGTCTGAAACCCAAAGGCAGTGATGCAGGACACAACGGATTGAAAAACATACAACAACTCCTGGGAACACAGGAGTATAACCGTCTGCGTTTCGGGATAGGCAGTGACTTTCCTCGCGGCGGACAAATAGATTATGTATTAGGCAAGTTCCCTTCTGAAGAACTGGAACTGATGCCGGAAAAATTGAAACGGGCCATCGAGATCGTCAAGAGCTTCTGCCTGGCAGGGGTACAGATTACGATGAACCAATACAATAATAAATAGTTATGAACGAAGTAAGAATAGATAAATGGATGTGGGCTACCCGCATCTTCAAAACTCGGACGATCGCAGCAGAAGCTTGCAAGAAAAGCCGGGTCATGATAAACGGTGTCACCGTAAAACCATCCCGTATGATCAAGGTGGGAGAAGTAATTCAGGTACGTAAACCGCCTGTGACTTTTTCCTTCAAAGTATTGGCATTGACAGAACGCAGAATGGGTGCTAAACTGGTGCCGGAATATCTGGAAAATGTCACGACTCCGGATCAATACGAAATACTGGAGATGAATAAGATATCCGGTTTCGTAGATCGCGCCCGTGGCTTAGGCCGTCCGACCAAGAAAGATCGCCGTGAAATGGAGCAATTCACTGATCCGGGATTGATGGATGATGGTTTCGACTTTGATTTCGATTTTGATTCGAATGATGAATAATAAAAATAAAGGACAAAGTTCAATTATTGTCAGATGTGAACGTAGGGGCGGGGTCTGCCCGCCCATCTTCACCGGTTGTTATATTATCGTCGCAAAGGGCGGGCAAACCCCGCCCCTACAGAACCTGTTATTTGGGTTCAATTATTTCTAAATTTGACATATTTATCCTATCATATATTATACTGATCTGCCTACATTTTAATTTTATTAAAACATAAACTATCTTTGTATCTTCACAAAAGAGAATCGTTATGAAAAAGAAAAGCATATTTAGTCTTATTTTATCACTTACCATCCTTTGCGGATTCAACAGTTGCCAAGATAAACCGTTCGACCCTGTTGATGATCCGAAAGATTTATTGTGCAATGGCTCCGGATGGTTTCGCCAATACATCGATTATGAAGGATTTGACTGTGACCAAAAGTTCGTTTTCTATTTTGACGGCGGAGGAAAAGAAACAGTTGTACGCTATCTAGATGATTTCATGGGCAGTACAGAGAAATTTACTTATACCTTTCAATGGTCCTGGGATGAAGAATATCCTTATTCCATATTTATAGACTATTCCGACGGAACCTATTCCTATTTTGGGGATATGTATATCAGTCCATATGAGTTATCCGGCGTACTAAACGATTATGATGTCACTTTTGAGCCATTTTAACCTTAAATTGTATCATCAAAAGTAAATATTATGCCAAAATTTCTTATTCTACATACTTTCTAAAACTTATCTGAATTATAGTTGTTTCATTCATAAAGAGAGCAAGAGTCTCATAGGGTAAAAATCAGGGCGTAAGGCGTCTGAAACAATAAGGGAGGTTCTTCTTGGATGTTTAACAATTTGTGAGTAAAAGTACGATGAGAAGAGGAATATTGATAATATGCATTATTTATGCATTTGTCAGTGGCATAGCAGCACAAGTAAAAGATAATAGAAACCATTTACCGGCTTATGCAATCAAAACAAATGCATTATATTGGGCAACGACAACCCCGAACCTGGGGTTTGAAATAGGGCTATCCGATAAATTTACACTCGACCTGTCGGGGAATTATAATCCATGGACATTTTCCGACAGCAAGAAACTCAAACACTGGCTGGTTCAACCCGAACTACGTTACTGGACCTGCGAACGATTCAACGGACATTTCTTCGGACTCCATGCACATTATGCCGAGTACAACGTTGGCGGCATCAAGATGCTAGGACTCAAAGACCACCGTTATCAGGGCAACCTCTACGGAGCCGGTGTTTCCTATGGTTATCATTGGATACTCAATAAGCGCCTTAGCATAGAGGCGACGATCGGAGTTGGTTATGCTTATCTGGATTACGATAAATATCCCTGCGGCCAATGTGGTAGTAAAATAAAAGACGGCCACAGGAATTATTTCGGTCCCACCAAAGCTGGTCTGAGCCTAATCTATATCCTCAAATAAACAAAAAAAGAGTATTACAAATTAAGAAACATTTTACATATATTTTTATATGTACAGCCACTCTTATGCCTCATAAACGCATAAGAAACCACTAATGACAGACAGGAGGGAAAGACTTCCACACAGAGTATTAATCATTAATAACAGAGAGTTATGAATTTCAGAAATTTATTTACAGCTTTATTTGCTGTAGCCACTTTATTTGCATGTAGCAATGACGATGAATCCCCGGTTCCCGATGCGGGTGGTCCTAAATCCATTTCCGTATCATTGGCAGGAATGCCGGGAATCCAGACAAGAGCCTCAGAAGCCGGGAATTTCCTGACTAAAGATACTATAAATGTCAACAGCGTACTTATCAATCTGACAGATGCCAGCAACAGTGTCGTTGTATCAAAGACAGTAAATAAAGATGTTGCAGCCGATTCCGATTGGAGCAAACTGACCGGCACAGGAGAAGGATCTGGTTTAAAATTCATCAATGTACCTCAAACCGTTTCCAAAGTATATATCTATGGCAACCCGGGTAGTGCGGTGGTAGATAACCAGGTAACAACGACACTCGACCAGCAGCAGGGATCAGGCGTATTGTATTCCGGCGTCGATGAAGACCTGACACCGATCGTCGCCGAACCGGTCGAACCGGACCCGACTTCCGGACAGACCTATACGGCCAATGTGACCATTAAACCGATCCTTGCCCGTATACAGATTAACAGGATCTATTTCACTGACAAAAAAGAATTTACATTCACACGTCTTGTCGGAGGAAAAACAGAAGAAGCCAAAGTCACCTGGACAGACTTTACTGCAGACCTGAAAGGTATCTACCTGAATAAATTCTTCAACACCTATCATGATTCGACAAATGTAGAAGACCTGTACAGCAATGCTTCAGCCGTGAACAATATCGTGGAAGGCAAATGGCTGTTCAATCAGCCTACTCCCAACGATGCCGCAGCATATGCCAGCTACAACAACTATTCAGGAGGAGCTTATCAAACAATAAATATGGTTCCTGCGACAGGAAAGAGCTATGCATTTAACTTCTTCCCGGGATCAGTGGTACCGACAATACATCTCGACCTGACAAATATCAATGTAGTAGGCATGCAGTCCACCAATACGACAGCATTCAACCCATCGCTGGCCAACAAGGCACGCTTCGCCAACATCGTGAAGTATTTCAAAGCACCGGATGTTGAAATGACGGCTGCCGACTTCAAACCGGGTACGATCTATAATATGGAGGTCGAACTGATACCGATGCTCGATAATGACCTGGAAAATATTCAGTTTAACGTATTGGTTCATGTAACGATTGCTCCTTGGGCAGAAGAAACGATCACTCCGGGATTCGACCTGGATCAGTAATTTCCAATTTCAAAATAATTTCAACATACAGAACAAATGAAACGAATTATATATTTCAGCATCATATTATGGGTTGTCCTGATGACCGGTTGTATCAAAGAAGATTTGGCTAGTTGCGACACCAACCTGGTCTTCAGATACTTCGGAGATGGGACAAAGGATATATTCCCTGAAAAAATAGAAAAAGTGGATCTGTATGTATATGGCGAAAACGGAGCACTAGTACAAACGATCGGACTGGATCAGGGCGATTTAAGACGCGTTCAGGGAACTCCCCTCAATCTTCCGGCAGGCAAATACCGGATCATTTGTTGGGGAAATTCCCGGAACGACACCCGGATCGACCAGGCTTCAACTTTAAACACTGCTTTGGTTGCAGCCCCTCACTATTTTACAAAAGAATTGATCACCACTAATGACAGCCTGTACATTGGAAGCAGGGACATTGAAATATTTCAGGATAACTCAAGTGAAGATACCGTTTATTTCAGCAGCTCGCACATAAAAATGTATATTGAACTGGTTGGACTGGAAGAGGCTGCTCTGGCAGATGCCACATCACCGATCGACATCGAGATCGGTAATCTGAGCCCGACAGTAGACTTTGCGAAAACATTCTCTTCGGAGAATGTTTCGTACAGGCCGGTTGCCCGTAAAGAGGAAAATTCACCCGCTTTCGACACAAAGTTCAATGTTTTGCGATTCAACGACGATAACGGCATCTATATCAATCTGATAAGAAAAGAGACTAATAAAACAATATATACATTGAAGCTAAAGGATTTCATGCAAGATAACCGGATCACGGTCAACGGGATCAACGAAGTGACGGTAGGGATCCGCTTCCGTTTCAATGGGACCTCGGTCACAGTCAAACCCTGGGATGAAGAGGTGATAATACCGGGCCTCGGATAAGCCCCATAAAGATATGAAAATCAAGAATAAATATATAGCGACAATAGGTGTTTTCATTGTCGCCCTGCTGGCTACATCCTGTACTGAAGACCAGGATACGAATCAGACCTCGGCGAAAATGGATGCACGACTGAACATGACTATCTCCACTCGCGCAACAGCAGACAACCTAAGCAAAGGGGGGGACGGTAAGTTTTCAAGCCTGGCTCTCTATGTATTCAACAAAGCCGATGGCAGTCGTGAATACACCGAACTGGTTCCGGTCATAACTCCGCAATATACGGATGAGTTAATCCGATCGGTCCAGGTTTCACCACAGACAAAGATTATCTATACCATAGGGAATTATAACGATCCGGACAAGGTCTTTTCAATTCCGTCAAAAGGAGAAATCGCTTTACAAGAATTAGGTGACCTGACTTTACAGGAACTGGAAAACCTGACCATTTCGAACCGGAACGGTTTCAGCGATACTAATATCCTGATGGTCGGTAGGAAAGAAACGCCCATAGAAGATTTTCTGACAGAGGTAACCGTGCCACTGGACCGACTGGTTTCACGACTGGACATTTACATGTTCAAAAACAGTAAGTATACGGACAGTGAAGTAGTCGTGAACTCAATCGAGCTGGTCAATCAAGTTACCAATACGCTCGGCAAATATCAAAATGAGGTCATGGTTTCGCCAGTCGAAAAAAGACAGGAGAGCCGGACGATCAGTTCCGATAATACGCTGGAACGTGTACCCGAAGACCTCTCCGTTATCACATCGGATAAGGCGGTGGCTTCTTTCTACAGTTATCAGAACATAGCCGGTCCGGGGGCGCCCGATTCGCTGATCACACCTTATTTACGTATTTCTGTGACAGTAGACGGAGAACTTTATAAATACAAAGGTTACATAACCGACAACGGGCAGACGGATAATAAATACAGCCTGAAACGGAATACGGTATATACGGTCATGGGGATCATCGATCATCCGGACAATATACTGGAGCTTAAAACTATCACTCTCCCCTGGACCAAATCTGTTTCAGAGATCGGTCACGTGGTAAAGGATGGAGATTATGAATTCAGTGCAAACAATACGAGTGCCACTGACGGGATCATACAATATCCTTATGTACAGAATGGGGAGCCACAAAATAAAACGTCCTATGTCAGCTATAACTTCCGCCTGACAGGTCCGGCAGGAGCTATCTGGACAGCGACATTAACGAACGGTTTGGAATTTACTTTCGGGAAAGAAGGATCGACTGCCGGGAAACTGGCCATTTCAAAAGGGATCGCAGGAGATAATATCTACGAAATAAAAGTCGGGGCAACAAAGCCGTGGGGAGGTTCTCAACGCGAAGTACGGTTGTATATCACCGTCGAAGGGGAAAAACTCAAGATCAATCCGCTCCAGAGTAACGGATCACGAAAATTCCCGGGTGACAATGATACAGATATTCTGATCACACAAACAGAATATAAATAAAAGGAGAAAAGGGTTATGAAACGAAATAAGAATTATATCATATTATGCTTATCGGTGCTTACTTTATTGCTTTCTTCCTGTAGCCAGGAAGAGCTAGAGAATAAGCCTTTTGCCGATTCCGGTAAAATAGCGATCCGGTTATCATTGGCGCAACCCGGCATCACAAAAGCAGATACGGAAACCGGTGAAGACAACCTGAATGAAAACCTTGTGAAGACACTGGATGTGTTCATTTACGGGGAAGGAGAAGATGCCTGCTTTTTCTATCAACATATAAACTTAGCCTCCGGAAAAGCGGTAAGCGGAGAATACACAGTGACTCTGAACGCCAAGCAAGAACAGTTCAACCGGGATAAGACATATAATACATATGTTGTAGCAAACTATTCACAAACTGTTCCGGCGAATGGTCTTACCCTTTCCGAACTGAAAGCACAAGCCGTTTCAACCCTGGACCCCGATAAAATACAGGATAGCTTTTTGATGGATGGCACGTCCGCCCAGATCCTGAACGATGGTGTGATAATGAACAAAGGAATTACTGTGCTATTGAAAAGGGCTGCTGCTAAAATACGGGTGTCAACAGCTTATACAAATAGTTTTTCAGCTTTGAAAAGCGAAAATATCAGCAAAAAGCTGTACCGGTATGCAACCAATGCATCCGTACTCGAAACAGCAACACCGGCTACCCCGCAGCTACAGAGCATGGCTGGTTTTACGGATATCGCCTCCGGTGCAGGCTCGGACAAGACGGTCGTCTATTCATATCCGAACGATTGGAGCCAGGATCAACAGAACGAAACATATCTGATCATGAATATTCCGATAACCGGTCCGGATGGAAAAGAATATACGCAGAATTACTATAAGGTGCCTGTCAATTTCCGGTTACCGTCCGATGATACGGCTAATCCGTCCGAAGAACAGGAAGCCGAACGGGACGCTATCTATAAACTGGAACGTAACCATTTATACGATATCACGATCCTGGTAGACAAACCAGGGTCTGAAACACCGGAATCTGCCAAAGAGATCAGTGCCAACTATACGATCAAAGACTGGACAACGAAAGAGGTATTGGTTTCGGTAGAAGGATTCAACTTTCTCTACGTGGAACAGACAACGATCACGTTACCGAACCGTACGAGTTATACAACGACATTCCAGTCATCCACCCCGGACGTCGAAATAACGGATATCACTGTCAACGGAACAACTGTCACAAACGGGGCTAACGGAGTCGATATAACCTGTTCGCAAGGAGTTAAGTCAGGAGACATTGTAATAAACAGTACGCTTCCCGGAAACTTTGTTGCGAAAGAGATCGAATTCACAGTAAAGAACGGAATCGGTTTTACACAGAAGGTCACGGTTACAAAGTATCCGGCCTTGTACCTTAGTTCCGATATCTCAGCGGAAACACCAGGCGGCAGCCAGGGACAGAATAATAAAAAGATGTACGTGATCGGTTCTTTTGTTGCCGACTTCTCCTCGTTGCCCGATCCGGATGAATTCGATGAAGATTTCGGTAGCGGATATACACATTATGCCGCCAATCCTGCACTGGGACGATCGTATGCCGAATACATCAGGAATAATGCAGTTCTGGGTTACCCGCTGAGAGATGCAAACAACGAGACGATCGATACGGAGGAAAATAACCGGCGTATCTCTCCCCGCGTGATGCTGGCTTCACAGTTCGGAGTAACGACATCGGACAGTTATCTGAATTCCAGAAATAAATGCTCTACCTATGTTGAAAGAGATGAAACGACCGGTGAGACTTATTCGGACTGGCGTATGCCTACACTGGCAGAAGTATATCTGATCGACGTACTCCAGAACATCAAGGCTGCCGAAGTAAAAAAGATTCTGGAAGGAAGCTGGTACTGGAGTGCCAGAGCCAGTAGTACCGTACAATTTATGGACCCCAGGGTCGGAGGCGGTAACGGTTTCAATCCGCTACGTTCTTCCGTACGTTGCGTGAGAGATGTTAAATAGTAAAAGATGAAAGTTATGAAAAATGTTATCATATATTTAATTGCTTCATTCGCTTTATTCGCCTGCCAGGACGAATACGAAGTGGAGAAGCCCGGTATTCCCGGTAAAGCGACCTTGAAGATTTCCGTGAATATCCCGGAATACAGGATTGCCACACGTGCTGCCTCTTTCGAAAATAATCTTTCGGACGTATGGTTGCTGACCTTCGACATGAACGGACTCTTCATCGGACGTGTCCATGCGACCGACCTCGACAGCCAGGAGACGAATGGCGTCGGCAACGGCTCTTTCAAAGCGGAAGTATCCGAAGAAACCAGGATCGTCCATGTAGTTGCCAATTACGACAACTGGTCTTCATTCGACGACAAGGCTTTCGTTGAAAAAGATGAAAAAGAACTTATGCCTGCTTTATACGGCAGCAAGATGGTTTTCTGGGGAAGAAGTGAAGTTTCTTCCCTGACCTCGCCCTTGAGCGTAACCCTGTTCCGTAACCAGGCAAAGGTGACGGTTCAGAATGAAACAGACAATTTCACTGTCACCGGCTACGCCCTGGCGAATATAGTTTCAACAGGAACAGTAGCTCCTTTCATTCCGAATATGGAACCGAACCCGTTCGCCATCCAGGATGATATCACAACTTTACCTCTGGGAACCCTGTCAAGAACAGACCAAAGCGATACCGATTGTAATCTGGAAGATAAGTATATGTTCGAAAATCCGAACTATTACGAAAATCAGTCTTTCCTTATTATCAAGGGACGCCTGAAAGACGGCTCGGAATTATATTATAAGATACAATTCCTTGACAACAATAAAAGACCTTATACAATCGTCAGGAACTTTCAGTACAAAGTGATCATCAAATCTTTCAGCGAAGACGCAAAGGGTAGTAATTCTTTTGAGGATGCCAAGAAGGCAGAGGTATCCAACAATATCTATGCCGATATATTCAAAGATTCACCCTCCATCTCCGACAGCGATAACAACCGGCTTACCGTCAGCAACCTGAACTTCCTGTACACGCAGGGAGGTACCTTGAACGTGACCGCCCATTATACGGAAAATGAAGTTCCGAACGACAAAGA
>OGUD01001440.1_pt1 | contig 11470 bp, 11 predicted proteins | sample 1573671 | NCBI WGS metagenome assembly OGUD01 (sample SAMEA2582065, study PRJEB24529) | metagenome | biome: Human gut stool | place: China | collected 2011 | reverse complement strand
TGGATTCCAGTTCATAGTGATAGTTTTCCCAGCGCTCTGCAAGCTGAAGATTGGCACTCCCAGCTCCTACCTCTGCGGTGAGACTGTTCACAGTGAGCGGCTCGGTTGCGAGATTGGCTGCACCAACATTCAAATCAATTTTATCAGATGTCAGTGCACACAAGCTCACAGATGCCATACCTGCATTTAGTTCTACCTCATCAAATGTTATATCTTCTGGAATTGTAATGGTAACTGTGCGCTGTGCTGCTTCTGCCTCATGATGGCGACCACCGGGGTGGTGAGGGTTATCATAGGAAACATGCCATGTATTTGTATCTGTCCAAGTTTCGATTTGCTCCAGACCAGTACCAGAAATGGAAAATTCAGTGCCACGCTGGATGATATAAGTGCCGCAGCCAAGGTCTAATTCTAAATTTTTTACAGAGTGACTGGAAAAAGCAGAAGCATTATTTCCCGTATTGGAGTTGGTCAAATCAGAGGATAGCAGAGGGATATCATGCACAGCATCTAAAACTTCATCTCGCACATCATGCATGATTTCGTGGACATTTTCGTGAATGGTATGATGGAGGGAACCTATATCAGGAAGCCAAAAAAATCCAATATTTCTCGCCTCGCTCCATGGATGCAGACGACCATTATACCAGGCTGAATACACAGTACCCCCCATTGCATTTCCAATTGCAAAGAGGATAGCACCTAAAATTAAAAAAGCAACTGACAGTTTGGCAAGCAATTTCATCGAAATACACCTCTTATCATATCACGGATTTTGACAAGTATCCAGCGGAGCGCAGATACCAATGCACGGAGAACAGGTGGAACAACTACAATCATGAGCTTAATGACAAGTAGGGTTAAGAGAAAGCCGGCGCCTGCACAGACAAGACCAATGCCCAGCGTTGCAAGTGCTGAAAATGGCTGTCCCCATAATAAGAAAGAAAATAAAAATAAGAGTCCGCCTCCGATGCATAGAGCAAATGGAAGGGTAATGAAAATTGCAATCAGCGCAAGGCCTACCCCGAAAATCGTGGCAAGCACTGCAACACCAAGACCAAATAGGACTTCAAGAATGGGAAGTCCAATTGGAATGCCAATCAGTACAATCGCAAGCAGCACCCAAGGGCTGATCCCTTTTTTCCGCGGCTTCTGGTGAATGGGATTGCCTTTGTCATCGAGCGGGATGCCTTCAATTGGCTCGCTTTTGGTATCGTCGAAATGCTCTGGACGCCGCCGCGCGACGCCAGTATATTCGTTTAGAATTGCCTGTGCAACTTGTTCTGGCGGCCCAAGTTCTTCAATCACCTTATCAGCATTTTCGTCGCCCGCATCCAGAAAATAGTCCTCATAGTAGCGGATTGCACTGGCAATTTCATCCTCTGGCAGAACCGAAAGCACCTCGCGCAATGCCTGTAAATATTCATATGCATTCATTTGGATGGCCCCCCAAAAAAGACAGATTCGATCCTATTCCGATAGGCTGCCCAGTCGGAAAGGTATTGCATGAGCTGCATACGCCCATGCGGTGTTATTTTGTAATAGCGCCGCATACGCCCATCAACCGCCTGATCGTAGGTCTCCAGGTTCCCAGCCTTCAGCAGACGGCGTAAAACAGGATAGAGAGTGGATTCGGAAACATCCATAACTTCGCGGACATCCTGTGTGATCTTGTAGCCATAGGTACCTTCCCGGGAAACGATTGCAAGTACAATGGCATCGAGCAGGGCGGCAGAGATCGGAAATGACATACCGTGCGCCTCCTTGTTTGTTGTATAATACTATATGATATATAGTATTAGATGTCAAGTGTTATTGTGAGGATTCATGATTTGTTCATATTTCTTCCGCAGGGTGCACAAGGATAGTGCGTCGGGAGAAACACTTTTCGGAATACTTTTTGTGCAAAGTGTTTGTATTTCTGTCTTGATTATCGTATAATAAATACTGAGTAAATATGTAAAAGAGGGTTTGGAATACGATGTTAAAACTTGCAGTTTTATTTGGTGGTTTGTCAAATGAACATAAGATTTCCTGCATTTCGGCATCCTCAATTCTGACAAATGTGGATCAGAGTCAATATGAACTAATACCAGTTGGTATTACCCACGAGGGCAGATGGTTTCTGTATGAAAATGCCGAACCGGAGAAAGTAAAATCAGGCGCATGGGAGCATGAGCCCGGATTATGTCCGGCTGTATTATCTCCTGACCGTAAGACCCATGGTCTGCTCGTCCAGCGGGATGGCAAAATGGAAGAGCTTCATATTGATGTCTGTTTTCCGGTGCTGCATGGCTTCGGCGGTGAAGATGGTGCAGTACAAGGCCTCCTGACACTTGCTGGGATTCCGTTTGTAGGTCCGGGGATTGCTGCTTCTGCCAATGCAATGGATAAGAGCCTTACGAAAATTGTAGTGGAGACAACAGGTGTCCGACAGGCAGCATATGAAATTGTTCTGCGTCCAGATTATCAGAAAGATGCAGTGGCTGCGGCAAAGCGTGCCGAGACAACGCTTCACGGCACATATCCCATGTTTGTAAAGCCGTGCTCCTCTGGTTCTTCTGTGGGGGTTGCTCGCGCAGATGATTTTGATGGTCTTATCAAGGGGCTGGAAGAAGCATTCCGCTGGGATACCAAAGTGCTGGTGGAAGAATTTATTGATGGATATGAGGTTGAATGCGCGGTTCTTGGCAACGTAGACCCTATCGCTTCTATGGTGGGGCAAATTGCACCGACACAAACATTCTATACCTTTGATGCAAAATATAACGATGCGTCTTCTGCACTCTATATTCCAGCGCATATTTCCAAACAAGCGATTGCCAAAGTACAGGAAAATGCAATTCGCGTCTATACAGCACTTGGCTGCCGCGGGTTGTCCCGTGTGGACTTTTTCTGCACATGTGATGGTGAGGAAATTGTCTTTAATGAAATTAACACCATTCCAGGCTTTACCAGCATTTCTATGTATCCAAAGCTGTTTGAGTATGGTGGACTGTCTTACAGCACCCTCATTGATCGCCTGATTGCACTCGCAATGGAGGAAGTACATGGATAACCGGCCAATCGGTGTGTTTGATTCTGGTGTGGGCGGGCTGACAGCTGTGCGCCGCCTGCACGAGATTTTACCCCATGAGGATATCATCTATTTTGGGGATACTGGACGTGTCCCCTATGGGACACGCTCAGCGGAAACAATTCTCAAGTATACCCGTCAGGATGTACACTTTTTGCAGGCGTTCGATATCAAGGCGATTGTAGTTGCCTGTAATACGGTTTCTGCAACTGCGCTTGATATTGTGGTGGCAGAAACCGATGTACCCATGATTGGCGTGGTATCGCCTGCCTGTGATGCGGCACGAAAGGCAACCATTACAGGACGAATCGGCGTGATTGGTACGCAGGCAACCGTGCGCTCTGGTGTATATGAACGGATGCTCCATGAAGCAGACCCGAAACTTTCTGTTTTTATGCAGGCGTGTCCGCTGCTTGTGCCGCTTGCGGAAAATGGACGGGTGCATCGAGGAGATGTGGTTGCAGAAACGCTGATGCGAGAATACCTTGCGCCAATCAAGGAGCAAAAGGTGGATACGCTTATTTTAGCCTGTACGCATTATCCGCTTTTTCGAGAAATCATTGCAGCGGAAATGGGAGAGCATGTGAAGCTGATTGACTCAGGCGCGGCGGCTGCGGAATGTGTGCGTGGTATGCTTACGCCCGCACAGGAAAGACAGGGCAAAACCCGTTACTTTGTCTCGGATGATCCGGAAGGGTTTAATCATCTTGCCCCAGGATTTTTGCATAGTGCGCTGGATTTCCCTGCAAAGCGAGTCGAGTTTGGCGCGTTTTGAAATATTTTGGATAGGAGATAACCATGGAAGATATCAAAAAAGACGTTTGGTTGTCGATTCACTCGGTACAGAAATTTGAAGGATGCGAGCCGGAGGAAGTCAACATGATGACGGCGGCACGCCTGTATCGCAGACGGGATAAATACTATATCACCTATGATGAGAGTGAGATTACTGGGCTTGAGGGAACACATACCATGCTCAAAATCGACAATGGGGCTGTTTCCATGACACGCACCGGGAGCTGTCCATCCGAAATGCTGTTTTTAGAAAATCAGCGCCATGTGGGGCTGTATCATACAAACTTTGGTACAACACTTACCATATCCACCCGAACATCGCGCATTTTGAACAACATCACAGAGGATGGCGGATTGCTCGCCATTGATTATACAATTGAAGTAGATCAGAATTTGGCTGGACGCCATCGCTTTGAAATGGTTGTATCAACCGAACCGATGGTATAAGACGAAAATGAACCCAAACAATACGGAGAGTGAAATATTATGAACCTGTTAGAAACCGCACGCCAGCAGGCAGTGGCCATTGTAAAGGCTGCCTATGAAAAAGCGGTCGCTGCTGGCACCCTGCCGCAGACCGAGCTACCCGCCATTGCTGTAGAAATTCCAAAGGATGCGTCCAATGGCGACTGGGCATCCACTTTTGCAATGCAGTGTGCAAAGCCCTTGCGCATGGCACCACGTAAAATTGCAGAGAGCATTGTTGAGCAGGTAGATTTGACAAATACCTGTTTTGAAAAGATGGATATTGCAGGCCCAGGATTTCTGAACTTTACCCTCAATAATAGCTGGTATCAGGATGCTGTCCGTGCAGTTGGCACATGCGGTGAAAACTACGGCAGAACTAAGAAAGAAAATCCTGAAAAAATTATGGTTGAGTTCGTTTCTGCCAATCCAACAGGCCCAATGCATATGGGCAATGCGCGCGGCGGCGTGCTGGGTGACTGCCTCGCAGAGGTGCTGGACTGGGCAGGCAATGACGTGACCCGTGAGTTCTACATCAACGATGCAGGCAATCAGGTGGATAAGTTTGCACATTCAGTCGAAGGGCGCTATATTCAGGAGCTCAAGGGAGAAGACGCGATTGTGTTTGACCCGTCCTGGTATCAGGGTGCGGATATCCGCGAGCTTGCGCACAATCTGGTGGAGAAACATGGGGATGCGCTGCTGTCTATGACAGAGCAGGAGTGCTTTAATACCATTGTTGCATATGGTCTGCCGCATAATATTGAAAAGATGCAGAGAGATCTTGAGCGTTATAAGATTCACTATGATATATGGTTCCGTGAATCTACCCTGCATGACTCTGGTGCAGTTGCGGAAACCGTACAGATGCTGGCAGATGCTGGCGTGACCTATGAGCAGGATGGCGCGCTGTGGCTGCGTTCGACTGCATTTGGTGCAGATAAAGATGATGTATTGCGCCGTGCAAATGGATTTTACACCTATTTTGCGGCGGATATTGCATATCACCGCAATAAGTTCCAGACCCGTGGTTTTGACCGCGTGATCAATATCTGGGGCGCAGACCATCATGGTCATGTCGCACGTTTGCAGCGCGCACTGGATGCACTGGGACTGGATGGCTCGAAGCGTCTGGAGGTTGTACTCATGCAGCTTGTGCGCATGATGCAGGGCGGCGAAGTCGTTCGTATGTCCAAGCGTACAGGTAAGAGTCTGACACTCTCTGATCTCCTTGATGAAATTCCAGTTGATGCAGCACGCTTCTTCTTTAATTCCCGCGCAGCTGAGACACAGATGGAATTTGACCTTGATTTGGCAGTCAAGCAGGATTCAGAAAACCCACTCTACTATATACAGTATGCACATGCACGCATCTGCTCTGTTTTGCGCAATGCGGCAGAAAATGGCGTTTCTATGCCAGAGGCGGATGCAGTGGATTTGACCGTGCTCACACATGCAGATGAAAAGGCACTCATTAAGGCAATTGCACTTTTGCCAGAGGAAATTTTGGAAGCCGCAGAGATGCGCGATCCATCGAAGCTTAATAAGTATGGCGTACAACTTGCAGCACAGTTCCATCGCTTCTATAATGCTTGCCGCATTATGGACGCAGAGCCTAATCTGCGTGATGCACGTCTATGTCTCTGCCAGGCTGCTGTACAGACGGTGCGCAATGTATTGCACATCATTGGCGTAGATGCACCAGAGAAGATGTAAGATAGCGTATATTTGGACGGTGTTGCTGCAATCCGCGATTGTATGCAACGCATTTCCCATCTGTGAAAGGAGCTTACCTTGCGAATCCTAAAAAAATGTATGGCTGTTTTATTGTGTTTGAGTGTTTTTACAGGACAGGCGGCTGCATTGTCTTCCGCTGAACGATTTCAGCGCGCGGCTGCAATTATCAATACGCGGGGGCTGGTTGCAGAGACACATCCCATTACGAAGGAGACAATTGTAGAAAGCACAGCGTATCTTGACGAACACCCAGAAGCACTGGCGGATATTTTGAATGATATTTTGGGTGGAATGGATACACATTCTATGTACTTGACTGCAAAAGAATATCAGACAGGCTTCTCCACGCTATCTGGCTATGCAGGCGTTGGTGTGGCAATTAGTCAGGATGAGCAAGGCGCGTTCATTCGGCAGGTTGTGCGGCATTCTCCGGCAGCCGCAGCTGGGATGCAGGTAGGAGACCGTCTGCTGACCATTGACGGAAAAGATGTGCGTAAGACGGCTTTAACAGAAATTGGTACACTGTTACAGGGGGAAACGGGAACACAGGTACAAATTACGGTATCTCGTGAAGGGAAAGAACATTCATTTCGTATCAAACGCGAAAAAATCTTGGAAGAAACGGTTGCTGCACGTCAGGCAGCGCCGGGTGTGGAATATATTTCCATCAGCGCCTTTTCCTCTATGAATGATGCAGAAGATTTTGCGGAAATTTGGAATGGTCTGGATGAAAAAAAGACCAATGCTGTCATTTTGGATTTACGGGACAATGGCGGCGGTATGGTTGATGCAGCCTTTTCGATGCTCAATCTAATGCTCGAAAAGCCAGGGAAGATGGCAACAATGCACTATCGCGAGAGCCTTGGCGGAGATGAAGTATATGAGGCTTCTGGCGGTGGACTGCCGCTGCACAAGATGGTTGTTTTGGTAGGCCCCAATACTGCTTCCGCCGCAGAGCTTATGGCAGGCGTTTTGCATGAGGTTGGTGGAGCGGTTCTCATGGGAGACCAAACATATGGCAAAGGACAAGGGCAGTACCACTTACAGATAGATGGAGATTATCTGGTTTTGACCTGTCTGGAAATGCGTTTGCCAAAATCTGGCGGTTGGGAAGGCGTTGGACTGACACCAGACGTTGAGGCGCATACGCTGCGTACGATTCGCGGATATCTCAAAACAGCCACCCCGCTTCATGTACAGGAGCCCATCGCTTATGGACAGCAAGGGAAGCAGGCACGCGCAGTTTGTGAACGCCTGCATGCGCTTGGCTATCTGGCAGAACCTGGCGATACATTGGATACACGTGCGTTTGGTGCGCTTAGAAGATTCCAAATGGATGCAGGGCTGGATACGCAGTTGGGCGCAGATGAAAAGGCGCTGCGTGCACTTGAACTGACCACCCAGCGTGCAGCAGAGCGAGGTCTGATGATTGATGATGTCTATTATGCCGCATTAAAGGCGTGCCAAACAGCCGCTGCCCAGCCGTTACGGTACCAGCCGCAGGCGGATGGGTCTTGGCGTGCTGCCTGATAGCAAGGAGGAGACAATGGAACCAATTCCGTTATCCGATGGTCAGCTGATTGTAACTGACCCGGATGATCATACATTGATTGCAAGCCATTCAGAACTGATTGCAGGTGCTTTGGCAGCGGATCCTGAAATTCTTGCACGTTTGCGTGAGACTTGCGCTGGAGTTCCCACAGGCCTTATGGTGCACTACCCAGACATGCCTGAGGATACCGAAGCACCGATGGTAGAAGCCTATATTCAAAAGTGCCGCAAGGTGTTTCAGCCACTTTTACAGCATCATGCAGATTTTTACTATCTATATGGATTGTCTAATATTCATGCAATCAGGGCGGCTGTACTGGCAATGACGGATTTATCAGGCGCAGCACTTATGGCAGAATTGCCCGTTGATGCAGATGCCCGTATGGAAGACGGTACCGATTGCCTGGCAGCGGTTGCAGTATTGCAGCGTATTGGTGTCTCTACGATTATTTTAACGGCTTCCGAACCAGAAGACTTACCAGAAGCACTCAATGGCATAGCGCCGTATGCGCGCGTTTCTTTGGGGGTGCGCTGCCCAGCAGTTTGGCTTTTGCGGGATATCACACTGCCCAATGTAGAACTGTTTGTGCCAATGCCATCCGAACGCGCCCGCCGTTTGGCTGACTTGGTACGTGTGCGTGCAGATAGCAATACAAAGATACCCCGCGAGTTGGATGATGTAGTACTTGCACCAGATGGGCGCGATGCACATTTCATTGACTGGACAACAAGTATTTCAGATGAAATCAGCTGCGATCATCTGCTTTGCGAACGGCTGATTGAATTAGAAGATGAAGCGCCGGCAGCGTTCAAACTCCTGTTGGAGGAAGAAGAAGATGTCATTGTGCTGGAGGAAAATCTTTATATGATTACGCGTCCGGTCTGTCTTTGCGCAGAGTCGCCGGAGCTGCTTGAAAAGGCGTTGCGCGTATATGCAGGACTTGCCCTCTATGATGGAACATGGGAACAGGAAGCACGTATCTTGAAGTATTTTTCTGAAAAATATGGGCTCATCTGTATGTGATAAAGGAGAAGCAAATGGACTTCATTGAAGTAACAATTTTTACAACAACAGAAGGCATTGAACCAGTAGCAGATGTGCTCGAATCGTTGGGCATTGAGGGATATGCACTGGAAGATGCCGCAGATTTCGAGGAATTTTTGCAGGATACTGAGATATACTGGGATTATGTCGATGAAACCCTGTGCCAGACTTTGCGGGATCAGGAAACCAAGCTCAAAATCTATGTGGAAGATTCCGAGGATGGACATGCACAGATTGAAGCCTTACGTCAGGCATTGGATGGACTGCGCGAGCGGGATGCCGAAAAGGCATTTGGTCGGTTAGAGACTGCACAGAGCATCACACGACAGGAAGATTGGGAATGGGGCTGGAAGCAGTATTTTAAGCCGTTTCCGGTTGGTGAGACCTTCCTGATTAAACCCTCATGGGAAACTGTGGAGGATACAGGAAACCGCCGGATTTTGGAAATTGACCCGGCATCCTCTTTTGGTACAGGTACGCATGATACGACACAGCTTTGCATTACAATGCTGGAAAAAACCGTGCATGGCGGTGAAAGACTGCTGGATATGGGAACAGGTTCTGGAATTTTGGCCATTGCAGCCGGAATGCTGGGTGCGAAGCCAGAGGTTGCAGTTGATATTGATGCACACTGTCTGACCTGTGCCTGTGAGAATGCAGAACGAAATGGTGTAACAATTGGGCGCACATTGCACGGAGATGCCTTGCGTGATGAGGTGCTTGCACAAGAAATCGGCAGCGGATATGATATTATCTGCGCCAATATTGTTGCAGATATCATTATTGGCATGGCACCAATGTTCTATGAAAAGCTGGTTGCAGGTGGTACCCTTATTACATCCGGTATCATTGAGGAGCGTGCGGACGAAGTTCGCGCAGCCCTTGTGCAGGCTGGATTTACCCTCACAGAGGGCGCAGTTTCCGGCGGTTGGGCAGCATTTACAGCAGTGCGTCCCGCCTGATTTGTGTCAGAAAGTTGAAAAATGCGCTGGACAAGCGGCACTGAGTTTGCTAAAATGATTTGAGAATACCCAGAAACCGGGAGGAGAATACCTTGCCGAGATGTTTTATAGATTATGTGCCGGAATCAGACTGTGTGATACTAACAGGAGACGACGCACATCATATTTCGCGCGTTTTACGCATGAAATCAGGCGAAGCTTTGACGATTTGTGACGGTTTGGGAACGGATTATCAGTGTGTTCTGACTGATACAGAAGGCGGAAAAGTAAATTGCCACATTGAGGAACGCGTCCCTTCGCGCGGTGAGCCAGTGACTGATGTCACATTATTTATGGCATTGCCGAAGGGCGATAAAATGGATTTTATTGTACAGAAGGCGGTCGAACTCGGTGCAAATACAGTTGTGCCGTATCTCGCATCGCGCTGCGTATCCAGACCAGATGGAAAAGCACTTGCCAAGAAAATAGAGCGTTGGCGCAAAATTGCACGGGAGGCTGCACAGCAGTGCGGGCGCGGGCGTGTGCCCACAGTCATGAAGTGCGTGGATTTTTCTGCGGCTGTGGCGCGTGCGGCACAGACTGAAATGCCACTGTTTTTCTATGAAATGGAGCGGGAAACCAGTGTGCGCACCGTACTTCGCGCACATACATTTACATCCGCGGCAATCATGATTGGCCCAGAAGGCGGCTTCGCAGAGGAAGAAGCACAGATGGCACGTCAGAATGGACTGACACATGTTTCACTGGGACCACGTATTTTGCGCTGTGAAACAGCACCGCTTGCAGCACTGACAGCTGTGTTATATGAAAGCGGTAACTTATAAATATGGTAGGAGTTGATTTTTTTGGCTGCACAGATGCCTGAAAAGAATAACAAACAGACGAGAATCCCTGCAAAGGAAGATCCCCGCAAAAGCGACTATATTACAAATAAAGTGTTGCTTGTGTTTTCTGGATGCTTGCTTGGTGTGCTTGGGCTGATGTTCCTAAGCAATGTGCTGGGCTATTCTACGAATTATGAGGTGGGACTTCAGGCCATCAAGGTGCTGCGCGTTGTCGGTTTGGTTGCAGTAGTGGCTGGACTGCTTTTCATGCTGCGCGAGCGAAAGCGCGGATTTGATATGACTTATCGTGTCATGAAAGGCAGTACACTTGCTGTTTTGGGTGCGGCACTGTTTGTTGTATTTTTGATTGTAGACCGAAATCCGCTGTCTTCCATTAAGCTCATGTATATTGTGCTGCCAGCATTTGCTTTTATGTATTTGATTTACCATTCGTATCAGCCAGAGTTTTTTATGATTTCCTTGGATTGCAGCATTGCAGCTGGTGCAGTTTTGCTCGGCAATACCGTACGCGGCTCTGCATATAAGATTCCGATGCTGGTTGCAGCTGTTGTTCTGATGGTGGCACAAATTATTGGCACTGCAAAGGTGCGAAGCGATTTTGGACGGCTGCGTCTCAGTAAAAAGCATAAGTATGTGTTTGAATTTTCCAATAATGCATATCTCATGATGTTCCTGACGCCAGTGGTTATGTCCGTGGTTGCTGCAATTGGGATTCTCATGGGTGGACGGCTTCAGCTTGCAAGTATGATTGCTGCTGGTGCATATTTCTTTGTGACAGCGGTATACTATACTGTGAAAAGCGTATAAGTACACGAAGCCATATAAAAAATCCAGAGGGCTTTTGTGCCCTCTGGATTCTAAATGTGATAGAAAAACGCTGTTGATAGCGGTATTTTGTACAAAAAAGTTTCTAAGCAAAAAAACTTAGAAAAAAATAAAAAAAAGCGTTGACAAATTGCTTGTCATTCGATATAATAAATATCGTCGCTTATGG
>OGUD01001439.1_pt1 | contig 11476 bp, 9 predicted proteins | sample 1573671 | NCBI WGS metagenome assembly OGUD01 (sample SAMEA2582065, study PRJEB24529) | metagenome | biome: Human gut stool | place: China | collected 2011 | reverse complement strand
CAGGATGAGATGGCGGAATGCGGTATGTCAGATAAGTTCTATCCTTTCACGATGAAACACTTGAATTATTATTGTAATCCCAATAATTCGTTTCACCGATATAAACAATTCAAGATAAAAAAGAAATCTGGTGGATTTAGACTGATAACGGCTCCTAGAAATCAGAGTTTCATATTATTGCTACGGTATGTCAACGAGATATTCAAGGCTGTTTACACACCTTCTGATTATGCAATGGGGTTTACAGAAGAGCGTTCCGTTGTAACCAATGCTGATATGCACAAGGGGCATAACTATGTTTTCAATATCGACTTGAAAGATTTCTTTCCGAGCATCCATCAAGCAAGAGTATGGAAAAGGTTGCAGTTAAAGCCTTTGTTGTTCAAACAGCCGATTGCTAATGTTGTTGCAGGTCTATGTTCCATGAAAGAGAAAATGGAAGATGGCAGTGTAAGGTATGTTTTACCACAAGGTGCGCCAACTTCACCAATCATAACCAATATGATTTGTGATAACCTTGATCGCAGATTGGCAGGATTGGCAAAACGATTTGGTGTTGTGTATTCAAGATATGCTGATGATATCACATTCAGTTCAATGCACAATGTATACCATCCTTCAGGTGAATTCATAAACGAATTAAGAAGAATAGTCGAGAGCCAAGGCTTTATCATGAACGAAGATAAGACGAGACTACAGAAATTAGGTACACGTCAGGAAGTTACTGGCATTATAGTTAGCGACAAACTCAATGTTTCTCAAAAATATGTGCGCGACATTCGCAATATTCTCTATATATGGCGTAAATACGGCTATGCCACAGCATTCAATAAATTTTTTCCAAGATACAAAGAAACTAAAGGGCATGTGAAGAAAGGTAATCCAGATATGGTGAATGTGCTGGACGGAAAGCTCATGTATCTAAAAATGGTAAAGGGCGAAGACGATAGTGTATATATGAGGTTGAAGATGCAATTTGACGAATTGTGCAATTCGCTTCATGATAACACAAGAACGACTCAACACGGAATCACATACGTTGAAACCTTGCCAGTGTTAGAGTTTGAGAGGAAGAATAATACGGCGATTACCATAGTGACAACGAAGCCAAAAGAATTCTACACCGTACATACGCCCCAAGAGACAACAGAAAATACGCAAAATAGAATTCTTGATAACTTCATTTCTCATCGCTATGCATCCTTTAGATTGGGTGGAAGAATGCAAAAAGCATCGGTGAACAAGTTGTTGAAAAAAGAAGATGAAGACCATAAGGAATTGTTGTCCATTTCTAATTGTCGAGACACAAACGGAAAACTCTTCTGGCTCGTTCATCGCTCAGACAAGGTTACTGTACCGCCAGCTAAACCCGTTGACATAGATGAATTGAATGATGATTTGGATAAACTATTAAATTAGTGCTTATGGACGAGAAACTGAAATCAACAATAGATAAAATAGTACAACTGAGCAAACAAAATCCTGAGTTTGACGCAGAATTGCGGAAGAGGTTAGAAATAACCTCCTCCGCAAACGTTGTTTCATCCCAAATGTCAATTTGCGATGATGTTCATGCTATTCGTGAGACGCTAGAAATAAGAGCTAATAACAGCATTTCGTATGATTTTATATTGGCAAAAGGAAATCAAAGATTAAGAGACCAACTTCTCATTGATAATCTTCGCATGGAAAATGCCGCTTTGAACCTGAAGGAAAAAGAACTAGAACGTTTTTATTCCTTTTGCGCAAATGCGTTCTATCAAATAGAAAATGTCGTAAATTTCTATTTTTATGTAATGTTTCCCAATATTGATAATCTGTTGAGTTTTATAGAGAATGCGACAAATGTTGATGGAAAATATTCTTTCAAGCGTAATGCCAACAAAGAATATAAAAGCGTAAGTGATATTGAAATTACTTATAAACTAAATGCGATATGTACCACTCTTTTTCCAGATGACAAAAATATAAAAATTACATATTCACAACTAAGGCAAGTACGAAACGAAGGTGCTCATCGCTGTATGGTAATTGTGGAAGAACACGATGAAAGCAATGCCTTATATAGGTTTTTCAAATACAATACATTTAATAGTATTAGAATTGTTTTAATCAAATTGGTAGGAACGATAAAACAAGAAATAGAAAATGTAGATAAAATCATAAAAAAATGAGGAGTAATAGTAAATGTCTTGCCCAGTATAGCTTTTATAAAAGTAGAAGGAAAAAGCCTACAGGTTTCACTACAACAACTGAAGAATGTCTGTAACAAAACGGCAAATTCTCAAATAGAAATCATCTATAAGAATTCTTCGATTATAGATATAGTAGATATAAAGTGAGAATAATTCATATAGAAAACATGTATCATCGGTACCTCATGCAAAAACAATAGTACCGATTACATGTTAGTAATAGAAAATTACCTTACTGTTTCTCTCGCCCCAGACATCTTCTTATACAAGAATCCTTCACCACCAGGGAAGTAAGCTTCGAATACAATGCTGAGGAACTGGGCGATATTCTTACGCTTCTTGCCAATCTTGAAGAAAGCGGAGCTGGCATATGCCATGAGGTCGGCTTGGCTGTATTTGGCACTGCCATCAACGACAGCGCAGCACCGACATACATAAACCTAATCTTTGTCTTGTCGCTTATGGGCGATATGCCCACAAACAAGGCAAGGGCGAGTGACAATGCGCAGAAGCAGAGTGATAGTAATGCTGTTCCCATATTCTATTCTACTTTTTAATCTTTCAAACAAGCAAGCGGTATGACTTTGACTCCGTCTGGGCGTGTGTAAGCCATGCTGCCACCTGTCATGACAATCATCAAGTCGGGTTCGCGCAACGGCACCTGCTTTTCTGTCTCATTATGCACTTGAATGAGTCGTTTAATTTTCAAAAGATGTTTGGCTCCTTCTTCTATTTCACGGCTGTCAAGTTTGCACTCTATCAGAGCATAGCGTCCATCGTCAATATGAAGCACCAAGTCGGCTTCCAGTCCGTAGCGGTCGCGATAGTATGACAGATGATTGCCGAAACCTGGAGTATAAGCCCGAAGGTCTCGTGCACACATTTGCTCAAAGATGAAACCAAAGGTTTTGAGCTGCGTCATCAATGCTTCTGGGGAAAGTCCTAATGATGCAATTGCAATGGATGGGTCTACGAAAGCTCGTTTTATACCACTTCGAATTGCAGTCTTGCTTCGGACGGCAGGACACCAAGCTTCGATGTTGTCGATAACGAACAATTTGTTGAGGAAGGTTACATAATCCTCAAACGCACTCATAGAAAGTGAAACTTCCCCAGAGGTTGTTACATCAGCTAACAGAGCGGTATTCTTTGCCAATGTTGAGATGTTACGGGCATACGAACGCAATATTGCACGAGTTGTCCGTTCATCCCTTTGTACGCCATCCACTCTTGAGATATCGTCACGACAAATGGCATCAACATAGTTGCGTGCAATAATTAGCCTTGCCTTATCACTCTTCATATTAAGAAATGCAGGCCATCCACCACGACAAGCAGCATAAATCAAGTCTTCAATCTTCATGTCTGAAGTGATGCCGTCTATGTCTAAGTCTTTATTATCAAACAATTCTATGTGAATAACTCATATTGTAACCGTGATTTGATTATGTATGCAAAGTTAGTGATATTCAGTTATATATGCAAGCATAAACTGATACTTGTAGATATCTAATACTATGAATTGCGTTGTTTCATTACTAACTTTTGTGGTAATTTAAAACTAACTTTTGTAGCACTTCATTTGTAATTTTTGCTGTATTTCATTTGTAGTTTTTGAGGTACTACATTTGTCATTTACAAGTAAAAACACTACCTTATGTTGTCGCTTCTGAGGGTAAGAATGTTGTGGCTTGATGTAGGAATCAAAATATATACGACAGATACAAAAAAAGTCCCAGAGAAACCTCCAGAACAATTTAAAGGGTTAGACGTTTTAAAAACGCCTTAAGAATACGATAATAAATACGTAGAAACTTATAGGCTACATAAAGAAATGCGGACATCAACAAAATCCACAAAATCAAAGTGAAAATTTGAAACATAAAATAATACATGCTGCAAAGTTAATAATTTTGTGGCGAATAAGTAACAAAATTTTTATTATTTGTGTTAGCATTACCTGAGGAAGAACCAGAGATCATACCAAGAAGTATTTTTGCATAGACTTTAACCTCGTTGTGGTTTGATGTAGGAATCAAAAGACATACAACTTTTGTGGCTAATCTTGTTTGTATATTATAAATTTGTGCTAACTTTGATGGAAAATACAAATGTTGATGAAGAAATAGTATTGTTTTATATGGAGTTGCGTTATAATGGTGCAACTCTTTTAATATTATGAATGATATGGATACATACCACTTGTCGCGATTTCTTACAGCTCAGAATTCTTATTCACAATATAAGACGGCTCTTGAGGAGATTCGAAACGGGCGAAAAAGGAGCCATTGGATGTGGTTCGTTTTCCCTCAATTGAAGGGGCTGGGGCACAGTTATAATGCTGACTATTATGGTATTGCTGGTGCTGATGAGGCTCGTGCTTATTGGCTGCACCCCGTGCTCAGAGACAGATTGCGAGAGATAACGGAGGCTCTGCTTCTGTTGGACGGTTTGTCGGCAAGACAAATCTTTGGAGAAGTAGACGCAATGAAACTTAGGTCGTCGATGACTTTGTTTTGGACAGCTACGGGCGAAGGGCTGTTCCGTAAGGTTCTTGATAAGTATTACGAAGGGAAAATGTGTGACAGTACTTTAGAAATGCTTAGATGATGCAACGTAGCTAACTACCGATATGATAACAAGATGCTATCTCGAAATAACTAATGTGTGTAACCTCAGCTGTGTGTTCTGCCCGAAGACTGAGAGGGCGAAGCATACGCTGACGTTGGACGAATTCGACGCTTTGACCTCGCGACTTGAGGGCAAGGTGAAATTTCTGTATTTCCATCTGATGGGCGAACCGTTCCTCCATCCGCTGCTGCCGCAGTTTGTGCTGATGGCTCGCCACAAAGGTTTTGTACCCATTATCACCACTAATGGCACTCTGCTCTCGCGACGTGCAGACCTTCTGGATGCTCTGCCTCATAAGATTCAGATTTCGCTCCACTCGCACGAGGGCAACGCTAAGGAGAACCTTGCTGGGTACGTCGACGAGGTGATGGCGTTCTCGTTAGAGGCTGCGCGCCGCGGCTGTGTCGTCGTGCTGCGCCTATGGAACGAAGGCGGACACAACCGGCAGAACGACGATATCCTCAATCTGCTTGCGCTTCATGTGCCGCGCCCTTGGACGGAGCGTCACGACGGCTGGCGACTTGCCGACAATCTGTACATCGAGAACGATAACATGTTCGAGTGGCCCGACCTTCAGCACGCCACTTACGACGAGCAGGAGGTGTTCTGCTACGCCTTGCGCAATCAGATTGGTGTGCTCGTCGACGGCACTGTTGTGCCGTGCTGTCTCGACCATAACGGCGACATCGCGCTTGGCAATCTGTTCCGTCAGAGCCTTGCAGACATTCTTGCCTCGCCACGAGCACGTGCTCTGTACGACGGCTTCACAAGCCATAACGCTGTAGAGTCGCTCTGCCAGCGCTGCGGCTATTCGGCTGTGTCGAAAAGGTTCAGGAAGTAGAAGTGCTATTGTGATTTGTTATCAGTAGGTTGCGTGGAGGAACGCCGTACTCTCCTACAGGTTGCGTGGGTATGGTAAGATGCCGTACTCTCCTACAGGTTGCGTGGGTATGGCAAGGATGCCATACTCTCCTATAGGTTGCGTGGGTATGGCAAGACGCCATACCCTCCTATAGTACTAACAGTTTATCTTCTACTGCTTATTGTTGTCGATTTGCCTTTTTTAGCCTTTGCATCGAGTCTGTATCTGAAGCTCAGGTTCAGATAGTGGTGTATATAGTTTGTGGAGTATTCCTGACGTTGGAAGGCTGAGTATTCGCTTTCGTACCAGATGTCCTTGTTGAAGATGTCGTCGGCAAACAGGCGCAGCATACATTTGTTCTTGCAGAAGCTCCAGCTGACAGACGCCATCGACTTGAGCTTGTGTCCGTTCATCGCCGATGTGGCATAGCCAGAACGATAGTCGTCCGACAGCTGCACGAACACCTCGAACGGAGCGAGATGCAGGTTGGCGCTTATGCCCACGCTGTTGAAGAGCGGCGTGGTGTTGTACGAAGCGTCGTCGTAGCGGTAGCGGTTGCTCTCCAGGCGGTCGAAGAGCGTGAGCTGCAGCTTCTCAGTCTCGTACGAGAACTCGAAGTCGTTGTTTATGCCCAACCGCTTCTGCTTGTTCAGTTCGGGCTGAGCGTCGGCAGCGTTGTTGTCGACGATGGTGAGGAAGCCGTACGACTTCGCCGTCTCCAACGAGAACTTGTTCATCAGTCGGAAGTAGAAGCCGATGCCATGGTCGTAGTTGAGTGCGAACTGCCACATATCGCCGCCCTTCACGTTCATCGGTTTCGACGTGTAGACGCCGGTAGCCGAGTTGTAGCTGTAGAGCGTAGCCTGGGGGTTGATGTCCTTGTTGTACGAAGCTGTCAAGCCCAGTACAATCTGCTTGCGCAGCCACATGCGGTGGTAGTTGTACGTAGTGGTATGACTGTGCGAGTTGCGCAGCAGCGGATTGCCCATGTATATATGCAGCGGGTCGATGGTGTTGCGGTAGCCGAGCGTGCTCACGAGGTCGGGTACGGTGGTGTTGTATGCGAAGGCGATGTCCATATTGCGCACGCGGCTCATCTTCCACTTCAGGAAGATAGACGGCTCGTACGTGTTGCTTGTGCGCACGGTTGTGGTGTCCAGCGGTCCGTAGTGGTAGTCGGTCTTTTCGCGACAGTAGTTCCAGCTGAACTTCGGCATAATCATCAGTGCCTTCACCGGCGTGATTGTCGACTTCACGGTCAGCTCGTTCGTCCATTTGTGCGTCAGTCTGCGCGTTGTGTTCGCAGGGTCAGCCGTTGTAGGCGTGCCGCCCACCACGTTCTGCTCGTCGGTGTCGCTGAAGAAGTCGCGTGCGATGCGTGTGCGGCTTAATCTCACGTTGTCGAATACGTTGAAGTAAACCTTCTTGCCGAGCCAGTAGTCGAACGAAGCGCCGAACTGCGTCTCCAGTTCGTGCACGCCGCGGTCGTAGAACTGCCACAGCGTCTCGTTGCGCTGTTCGCGCAGATACTCCACGTTGCGGTTGTTGTGTGTGTCCTCGTTCGTTCCGCTCAGGTTGGTGTAGCCCCCGAGCATGAACGAGCCTTTCTTGCCGATGAAGTGCTTCCATATGTACGAGATGTTGAGTCCGCGTTGCTGCAGTTCGGTCGACTCGTAGTTACGGTTGCGCGTGATGAGTCGGTCGTAGAGCGCGTCGCCGGGCTTTGCGCCGAGTGCCTCCTTCAGCGAGTGGTAGGCAAACTGGTCGGGCTGGTAGCCGTACGAAGCCGACTTCTCCTCGTACGATTTGCGAGCCTTCTCGTATGAGGCTTTCACCTTCACGTCGATGGTGTTGGCAGAGTCGGTGTAGGCGAAGAGCTTCGCCTCCAGCTGCGGCTTGAGGTTGTGCTTGTAGCGGTAGGTGTCTTTCACGCCGAATGTGTGCTCCTGGTTCGGGAAGAACGTCTCGGTCGACGCCTTTCCGCTGTTCCATCCGTCGCTGTGTCCCATGTTTGCGCTTATGTTGAAGCGGTTGCTTGTGTATTGCTGTGTGCCCTTTGTCTGCCAGTTGTGCTGGTAGTTGTACGAGCCGTACTGGCTCTTGCCGTCGCCGTCGATGTTGCGGTTCATGGAAGAGCCAATCGTCTTGTCTACGTAGCGGTTGGCGTTGTTAGCCTGGGCGTATATCATGTGCGGGTCTTGGTCGCTCAGCCGGCTTGCGGTGAGGGCTGCGCTGTAGCGTTTCTTGGTCTGGTATTGTGCCTCGATGTCGCCGTACCACTTGTCGAGGAAGCCCGGCTTCACCTGGATGTCGAGCACATGGTCCTCATCGCCATCGTCGTTGCCCGTGTGGCGTGCCAGCTCCGACTTGCGGTCGTACACCTTCAGTTTGTCAGCCACGTCAGCCGGCAGCTGCTCTAAGATTTGGTCGCCGCCGAACATGTCCTTGCCGTTCATCATCAGGCGTATGGGCTTGTCGTTCCAGTATAACTTGCCGTCGCGACGCTGCACGCCCGGCAGCTTCTTGATAAGCTCGTCGAGGCGCGCGCCCTCCTTCAGCTTGAACGCCTCGGGGTTGAACACGATGGTGTCGCCACGCATGGTGATGCGCGGCACCTTCGCCTTCACCTCCACCTCCTGCAGCATGAGCGCCGTAGGCTGCAGCCTGATGGTGCCAAGGTCGGTGGTGTCTTTCACCTCAGATCCGTACGCATAGTCCACCTTGCGCGAGTTCTTGTAGCCGATCATGCTGAACGTGATCATGATGCGTCCCTCCCATTCGGAGTCGAGCGTGAAGCAGCCCGTGCTGTCGGTCTCCGTCGAGTTCTGCATCGACCAACCCGGCTCTGGGTTTATCTCGCTGCGCACCGTTGCTCCGATGAGAATTTCGCCCGTCTCGGCGTTCACAATCTTTCCCTTGAACGTGTCGGCAGTGCAAACGGTCGTTTGCACGAGGCAGAGCAGCACGGCGACAAACATTTTCTTCAGTACATTTTTCATAAGCTGGTTATTAAAAGTATTATGGGTGCAAATGTATAGATTTTGTTCGAACAAGCAAAGTCTTTGCTTTGGAAAATCTATGGCATACAGTTTGCACAGGTACGATATTTGTCATTTTTACCGCTCAGGAGTGCCCGGAAAATGAAAAGGAAAACCTTTGGTTGGTTTTTCGCGAGTTTTGAGAGGTGAAAAGTGTGCAATGGTAAGCGGTTGATATTTAGTTTGTTGAGGCTGTGCGTACGAAAGTGTGCAGCTTTTGTGCCACTTTCGCTGAGTACTACCGCTGCAAAACTGGAGTACTACCCCCACGAGTACTGGGTAGAAGTGGCACTTTCACCGTGTGAAAGTGCCACTTACGCTGTGCAAAAGTGCCGCTTGCGCTGTGAAAACCATCGAAATTTGTGTTTTTGAGGTGGATTTTTAGTGTGTAGAAGCGGAAATTGAGCTCGTAAAATCTCCAGAATGTGAGTTTCGGTCGGAGTGGTGTGGTCAAAATGTCGTGTGCAAGTTACAGGGGTGGGGAAAGAAATGCGGATTTTGGGTGCGTTGAAATTAACAACGGATTGAGCGGATTTAGGGTGTGCCCATCCGTATAGGGTGTCTCAAAACTCAATCAACGCGGGCTGCGCTCGGCTTTGCCGCTTGCCAGAGCAAGAAAGCTTAAAAGCACATAGGTGTCAAAACTTGCAAGCAGTACGCCCCGAAGGGGCAGAAGCACATAGCCCAGGGCAGCGCCCTGGGTATAATGGCGTATATAATGAACAATGCGCCCTGTAAGGGCAAAAGCCTAATTTAATCGCTAAACACATACCTCTCGTCATATTTCACGTTATACAATTTCAAGAACGCTTTATATTCATCGGCAAATGAACATTTCTTATGATGTTCGCGTTGTCTGTCTATATATTGCAATGTCTTGTTTATTATCGACTGACTTACCGAGAACGCTGCGTATCCACCTTGCCACGCGAACGTTCTGTAATATGGTGCCAATGACTTTATCCAACGACTGCTGTTGCGTTTTATCTCTTCTATTATATTCGAAAGACTCATTTCTCTTGACAATAGAAACAGTACATGCACATGGTCTTCCACGCCACCAACCCGTATGTCCACACTTCCCGTTGTGTTCACTATTTGTCCAATGTACGAATGAAGTCTGTTGATGTCTTCTGTGCGTATTGCAGGGCTTGTTGTTTTGATGTGGAATATCAGGTGGATATAGACCTTTGATAATGATTGTGCCATAGTTATTGAGCTTTTGCCCTTACAGGGCGTATTGTTTGTATGTGCTTTCAACCCAGGGCGTTGCCCTGGGCTATGTGGTGTTGGGCTTTCAGCCCGCATAGGCAGAGTTTTTACGCTCCGTTCTATTTCCGTGCCCCCACCAGCAGCTCCGTCTTGCCCTCGTCTACGAGCTTGATGATGAGTTCACCGAAGAGCGTGTTCTGCCATGCGAACCACTCGCGCGTGAACTTGCTCGCGTCGTTCACGTTGAACGACTCGTGGATGAAGCCCGTGCCGGCGTCGGTGCGCTGCAACATGCGCAGACACTCCGCTATCTCGGCATCGTCGGTGCTCGTGAAGGCGCGCATCATTATCGACATAGGCCACGCCATGTTGTAGCCCACGTGCGGACCGCCGATGCCCTCGCCCGCCTTGCCGCGGAAGAAGTAGGGGTTGTCGTCGCTCCAGACGAAGCGGCGCGTGTTCTGATATACGGGGTCGTTCACGTCCACATCGCCTAAATAGGGTAGGGCGAGCAGCGACGGCACGTTGGCGTCGTCCATGAGGAAGCGGTTGCCGAAGCCGTCCACCTCGTAGGCGTAAATCTTGCCATACTTCGGATGGTCGACCACGGCGTACTGCTTGAGAGCCGTGCTCACCTCGTCGGCAAGCGCCGTGCAGTCGGCAGCGAGCGTTGCGTCGGCATTCACCTTGCTGAGTATCTCCGCCGCCTTGCGCAGCGAGCTGACCGCCATGAAGTTAGACGGCACGAGGAAGAGGAACGTCGAGGCGTCGTCGGAGGGGCGGAAGACGGAGGCGATGAGTCCGCAGGGCTTCACGGGGTTGCCCCAGCCGTGGTTGCAGACCGTGTCGAGCTGGTCCTCCGTTTCGCGTTGGAAGCGATAGGTGCCGAGTCCCTGCTTGCGCTGCTGCTCGCGGAACACGCGCAGTATGTTGCGCACCGCCTGCAGCCACTCGTCGCCGAACACCGACGCGTCGCCCGTCACCTGCCAGTAGTGGTAGGCGAGGCGTATGGGGTAGCAGAGCGAGTCGATCTCATACTTGCGCTCGTGCAGCTCGGGCTTCATGTCGGTCATGTCGTTAGCCCACATGCCGTTCTCCACAGGCTCGCGGTTGAACGCATTGGCGTAGGGGTCGATGTTGATGCACTTCAGCTGGCGGCGTATCACACCGCGCAGCATCTTCTGCAACTTGCGGTCGCCCTTGGCAAGCTGCACGTAGGGCCACACCTGCGCTGCCGAGTCGCGCAGCCACATGGCGTGTATGTCGCCCGTGTAGACGAAGGTGTCCTCCTTGCCGTCCTCGGCATCGGTGAAGTGGACGGTGGTGTCGAGCGTGTTCGGGAAGCAGTTTTCGAACATCCACGCTAAGTAGGCGTTCTCCTTGATGCGCTTCTTTATCTCGCGAATCTTCTTCTCCACCGCGTCCGACACGAAGAGGCGTTCAGCGGGCGCAGGGCGTTGGGAGGTGAGAGTGGATGGTGAGGTGGTGAGGTGTTGAGATGGTGAGGTGTTGAGGTGTTGGGATGGTGAGATGGTGAG
>OGUD01001428.1_pt1 | contig 11563 bp, 8 predicted proteins | sample 1573671 | NCBI WGS metagenome assembly OGUD01 (sample SAMEA2582065, study PRJEB24529) | metagenome | biome: Human gut stool | place: China | collected 2011 | reverse complement strand
TTGTCTTTAAATGCAGTAATTATCTGCTTGTATAGTTCGGGATACTTGCGCACGTTGTCGCCCACCATGAAGAAGGTGGCGTGTATTCCGAACTCCTTCAGCGTTTGGAGAATGAATGGGGTCGACTCGGGTATCGGTCCGTCATCAAACGTGAGATACACCGAATGGTCGTTATGATCCATTCTCCACGACGCTCTCGGATAGAGCCATCGAAGCCATATTGATGGTTGTTCTATAAACATTATTACCTATTTATTCTCCGTCGTACGGTGCGCCTCCTTTTGCCTGATATACAGCATAGAGGGCATTTACTGTCTTCAAACGCTGATCGGCGAGCGAATGATCACAAGCCTGTGTTATGTCAGCGATATTCTGCATGATGTAGAGCTGACGAAGAACGTCGTTCTGCGACATCATAAAGCGCGAACCTGTGAGCTGCAAGTAGTAGTCGGCATAACTCTTTGCGTCTGCCCACACCTTGTTAAGAATGCGTGCAGCATCCGCCTTCTTGCCGATAAGGGCATAAGCGCGAGCCATATCAGCCGCTCCAGACATGAATGTGTATGGCACATTGTATTCGGGGAGCACCTTCTCTGCCTTGCGAAGCACCTTCTCTGCCTTTGCATTCTGACCATCAGCAATAAGCTGCATAGCAAGCTGAGCAAGCAAATGGCGGTGGGTGTAGCACATACGCATCACAGTCTCGTCAATGTAAAGACCGGGCTTGTCGAGTCCGCCCCACTTGAAGCGGTTCATCACGTTGTTATACACTTTCTCTGTGTCGAAGTTCTTTGCACCTGGTGCCTTAGTATTGAACGGAGTAATGCGGTAAGCTAAGCCCTCCTGCACAAAGTTGTCGCCGAGATTCATGTAATTGTCTGAACCTACAGTTGTAGCTACATACAACGGGCGCTCCCAGTTGCACTGCGCGAGCATCTCAAGCATCATCATATCGTTCTTGTAGATAGCACGCTTGCCTGCAAGCGAGATAACCATACGATCGGGGATGGTGTCGCTTGCCATCATCATTCCTGAACGACGCACTGCCTCCTTATCAATAGTGATGTAAAGCGTGTCGGTCGGAATAACATGCGTGTCGTTGTCCTTAGAGCGCACCCAGTACTTCATTATGTTCTTCACCTCGAACGGCTCGTCGCCGAAAGCAGCACGCGCCTCCTTCGGATACTCGCGGTAGAAATCGAGAAGCTGCTGCTTCATAGCTGGTCTAACCTCAATGTAGTCGTTAGTACCCGAACAGAAGTCTATACGCGGCCATGTGATAGGCACAGAAGGCGAATCGTAAGCCGGACGCTTCATCTGGTCGATGTACCAGTCGGTCTGCAGATAAGAGAGGTTGCAGACACGCGCATCGGTGCGCACGCCCTCCGTCTCCTGGTTGTACCAGAGTGGGAAGGTATCGTTGTCGCCGTTTGTGAAGATAGTTCTGACCGAAGTCACGGCAGGTGTAACGTCCGCTGCGATCGTGGTCGTCCCATGTCTGCGATGCCATCTGTATAGGTACGAGCAGACAGGCTACGCCTACAACGCCTGCAACGGCTACATCGTTGCCCTTGAGTTTCTTCTTGAGCATATCGTAGATAGCCAGCACACCGAGACCGCACCAAATGGCGTATGCGTAGAACGAACCCGCATAAGCGTAGTCGCGCTCACGTGGCTGCTGCGGAGTCTGGTTAAGGTAGAGCACGATGGCAAGACCTGTCATAAAGAACAGGAAGAACACTACCCAGAACTGGCGGATGCCGCGCTGACCGCGCCATGCCTGCCAGAAAAGACCGATAAGTCCGAGCAGCAGAGGCAGACAGTAGAACACGTTGTGTCCCTTGTTAGCCTTCAACTCAGCCGGCATCTTGCTCTGGTCGCCAAGCATCCAGTCGTCGATGAACGAGATACCTGTAATCCAGTTGCCATGCTCTGGCTCGCCGTTGCCCTGTATATCATTCTGACGTCCGGCGAAGTTCCACATGAAGTAGCGCCAGTACATGAAGTTGCACTGATAAGAAAGGAAGAAGCGTATGTTCTCCATCTGAGTAGGCATCTTCACCATCACAGGCTCGCCACAGCGGTCGTAAGGCACCTGATTGCCCTCGATGCCACCCATCCAGTTCTCGTAAGCTCCAGCATGAGCCGACGAGTGCATACGCGGGAAGAGCATATTCTGAGCGTAGATGAGCTTATCCTTGTGCGAAACCACAAAGTAAGAGTCCTTCTCGTCCTTAGAAGCCTTCTCCTTGCGCTGCCAGATAGCAGCACCTTCCTTGTGCTTAGGCACGCACATATTGCCGTCGACGTCGTAAGCTACCTGCGAAGTGTAAGCCTGTCCATAGAGCAACGGCGAGTCGCCGTACTGGTCACGACTCAGATATGAACCGAGTGTGAACACATCCTCTGGTGAGTTCTGATCCATCGGAGGGTTAGCAGCCGAGCGGATAACGATGACAGCGTAGCTCGAATAGCCAATCATAAGCATCAGCATACAGAGCAGAGCGGTATTCTTGAAGCGTGCAGTAACCACAGGAACGAGGTCCTTGCCTATCTTCTTGCGATAGTTCAAACCGAAATACAGAGCTACGAGTATTACTAAGCCAAAGAGACCTGCACCCCAGGTCATTCCGCGGAACGGTATGCCGAGCATACCTACCGAGAGAACGAACGAGATATTCTGACGCTTGAAACTCTTGTCAACATACGACTCATAGATAGCCCAAATGACAATGGCTACGAGCAGCACTATATAGATTATCTCGCCAGTGTTAAACGGACATCCGAGGGTGTTCACGAACAGAAGTTCGAACCATCCGGCTACGGTAATGATGCCCGGAACGACACCATAGAGCACGGCTGCAACGAGCACGAACGAGCCCAAAAGAGCAAGTAACGAGCCTTTAAGTTCGATGTGTGGGAAGCGTCGATAACAGTAAACAAGTACGATGGCTGGCAGGCAAAGCAGGTTCAACAGGTGAACACCGATTGACAGACCTGTCATGTATGCGATAAGCACCAGCCAGCGGTCGCTGTGAGGCTCGTCGGCGTGGTCTTCCCACTTCAAGATAAGCCAGAAAACGATAGCTGTGAATGCTGACGAATAGGCGTAAACTTCACCTTCTACTGCTGAGAACCAGAATGTATCTGAGAATGTGTAGATGAGTGCGCCTACCAAGCCTGATGCCTGAATAGCAATAAGCTTACCGAGAGTCATCTCACTCCAATCCTTCAGAATAAGCTTGCGCGCAAGATGCGTGATACTCCAGAACAGGAACAGGATTGTGGTGGCACTGAGCAACGCACTCATAGTGTTCACCATACGCGCAACCTGCGACGGATCGCTCGCAAACTGCGAGAACAGGTTTGCGGTAAGCATAAAGAAAGGTGCTCCTGGCGGATGACCTACTTCGAGTTTGTAACCCGTTGTAATAAATTCAGGACAGTCCCAGAAACTGGCTGTCGGCTCAATCGTAGAACAATACACGAAGGCTGCCACGAAGAACGTGAGCCAGCCAAGCACATTGTTCACTAATTTGTACTGTTTCATTGAATATTTATATAATATTTGTTTATGCTACCTTTTAATTAGTGTGCGCAAGCACTTTTATCAATTATATTTAGTAAGGTGCAAAGATACAAATTATTATTATTACAAGAAAACAGTTAATGTTATTTAACCTGCGCTCGGCACGAACGTTTCCCAGGTCTGATCATCATAAAAAACACGTATTTCGGTTATTCGACGCTGCTTCACCTCGCAACTTTTCATCGCGAAACCTGCAACATCACCACTTTTCGTAGCATAGTCTGGTATGGATTGATTAACAGGAGAGTTGTCGGCGTTATTTTGTTCTGTTTTTAATGCCGAATCGTAATCAATCAACAGGTCGTTTTCTGACCCATTTTCACCATTCGATTGTTCTGCCTCTTCATCACGCTTCACGAGCATGTCTCCCTTACCGAACATCAACCAGTCGGTAGAGATCTGCGGGAAGCGACTCTTTATCGCATCAACTATAGCCAGAGTAGGGCGAGTGCGTCCGGTGAAAATACTACTCAAAGTAGCTGGAGCTATTTTCAACTGATCAGCGAAATCCTGTTGAGTGGTTCGCTGCATCTCCATAATTTTCTTAATTCTATCCTTCATTTTATAGTTACTTTTTACGTGAGACATACCCAAAAAGTGCTTTTTGGTCGCTTTTTCGTTGCATTTACAAAGTTAAACATATAAATCGACATATACAAACTTTTAAATTAATATTTCAATATCAATATTTTTATTTACATTTACAAAGCTAATATTACAAACTACATTTTACCTCATGCTTTATAGATTTGTAGACACACATTGCTGAATTGGGGCATTTTATATATATAAGAATACATTTAACATTTCGTATTAAATAACTGATTTTATTTTACTTACAGAGCACATATACACAAACAAATAATATACAAATGCACTGATACGCCTGTATTTCACAAAAACAAGCAAGTTTTTATATAACACAAAGTATTATTGTACACTTTTTCAAGCACTTACATCAATTTATCCGACTCGCATTAATATCATTATCACACTTGTATAGTATGAATTTGTGAATTTCAAAGCACAAATACACAAAGTTATACGATTTACATTTACATATCCACTTGCGCCTTTATGGGTTTACAAATACATATTTACTCACGATTTACGTGTGTAAATATGCAATTCTTTATGTTAAGGTTTACGAAACGTGAATATTGAAGCGTCGAAAATAGCGATTTTTTGCATTTCTGAAAAAATACGAACGAGGATAAAAGCAGCTCAAAAAACAGCCACGTATAAGGGCACAAAAATAGCCTAACTCCTATGAATTGTAAGGAATTAGGCTAAAAAATAAGGTCTTTCAGAATTTCTATTTTAGAGAAAAACAGCTACAAAAACCAGCTATTTTAATGCAAAATGAAGAAGATTAGCTCCCTCATCAGGTCGTCTGTGGAGGTATTTAGACTGTCTAAACCCTTACTTTTGGCGTCTGTTTCTCTTATTTTGGCTAAAATCTGGAGAGTCTTCATTGCACTAAAATTGCGCATCCCTACCCTATAGTCTTTCAAACCCCACACCGATTTTAGTTCCAGAAATGCAGCGAGGTTATTGTCGTTGTTTTTATCGGGTGCATAGAATGCCACCATGAGATTTTGGAAGTAGGTATAGAGCAACGGCAGACACGAAAAGAGCGACCCTGCTTTGGGATTTTTATCGAAGTACTTCACAATTTGGTTTGCCTTGAACACATTGCGCTCTATGATAGCAGTCTTTAGTTCAAAAATGTTAAATTCCTTGCTCACTCCGATTTCGCGCTCCACAACATCCGGTGTCACTCGCCTATCGTCATCCGGAAGCGAGATCATAACCTTGTCGAGTTCCGAAATGAGTCGACTGAGGTCGGCTCCGATATGCTCAGCTATCATCGCAGCCGACTTCGTGTCTATTGCCACATGATTTTTCTTCAGATATGTCTCGATGAACGCCGGAAGCTCATAATCGCGCTTTTTCTTGCTCTCGAACACCACTCCAACAGCCTCCGCCTTGCCCACAACCTTCTTTCGGCGGTCGATAGTGCCATTTTTGTAGGCAATAACAAGCACCGTAGACGCCAAAGGCTTCTCAAAATAGCGTTCCAAAGCGTCGAGCGACTTCAGTCCTTGCGCCTCCTTCACGATTATCACGCGATGCGCAGCTGGCATAACGGGGTATCCCTTTGCCATGTCTACCACTTGCGCCGCCGTAGTGTCTGCTCCGAACACAACCGTCTGATTAAAGTCGCGGTCGTCAGGGTCAAGCACATTGTCTGCTATGTAATCGGTTATTCGGTCGATATAGTACGACTCGTCGCCCATAAGCACGTACACTGGAGCGTATTTCTTAGCTTTGAGGTCGCGCATAATGGTCTCGAACGTGACCGATGATTTCTTTTCTGCCATAATTATAATATAATAAGGTGTAAAAATACGCAAAATTCAGTATCTTTGAATAAAATAGGCTGCATCTCAGCAATTCAAGCAAGCTTGATTGCACTCGATTTGCACTATTTTTGCATAAGCAAAATTACAAAAATGATTCGATTAAACCTACCATCTTTCGAAATAAAGTTGTCGGGCACTAAAGAACAGCCTCGCATCTTCGATGTTCTGCGCCATCGCTACGTGGCACTGACACCCGAAGAATGGGTGCGCCAGCACTTCGTTCACTATCTGATAGAACACAAAGGCTACCCCGCTGCCCTCATGGCCAACGAGATGAGCCTCAGCATCGGCAACAAGAAACTGCGCGCCGATAGCGTGCTGTACAACCGCCATCTGCAGCCGCGTATGATAATGGAATACAAGGCACCTACGATAGAAATAACGCAGAAGGTGTTTGAGCAGATTGCAGCTTACAACCTGTTGCTACACGTAGATTACCTCGTAGTAAGCAATGGTTTGCAGCATTACTGTTGCAAGATAGACTACGAGAAGCGCAGCTACAACTTCCTGCAGGACATCCCGAGTTATGAAAGCATAGCGAACGATTGACTTGCAAACAAAGCAAAAGTCATCGTTCACCGAACGCAATCTGATCGGGCGGCGAACGCAATCCACCGACAAACAGCAAACAAAACCACTATAAAACACATACAATTATGAAAAGAAACATCATCACAACAGCACTTGCGGCAATAGCCACGTGCGCCGTTGCGCAGAACCAGAACATCGCCTATCAGGACCAGAACGTGCGCTTCACCGTGATTACCGACGGAGCAATACGCATGGAATACACACCCGACGGACAGTTTCTTGATAGCAAGTCGTTCATAGCCGTAGACCGCAGCTACCCTGCCGCAGCATACAAGGTGAAGAACACGCCGAAAACCGTCACTATATCTACCGATCGCTTCGTCCTGTCGTACACCAAAGACAGCGGAATGTTCAACGAGAAGAATCTTCGCATCTCTTCAACGAAGACGAAGCGGAAGACCGACGGCAAGCAGAAAGCCAACAACCCATACACCACCTCGTTCAGCTGGCATCCGGGACTGAAAGACGATGCCAACCTGAAGGGAACCTACCGCACACTCGACGGCTACGATGGCGACACGCACCTCGACTCGCACAAGATGCCACTCGAAGACGGACTCCTCTCGCGCAACGGATGGACATTCATCGACGACTCTAACGGATATGTGTTCGACGACTCCAACTGGCAGTGGGTTGCCCACCGACCGAACGAGGGCAAGACACAGGACTGGTATTTCCTCGCCTACGGACACGACTACAAGAAGGCGCTGCGCGACTATACCGAGTTTGCGGGCAAGGTGCCACTGCCGCCGCGCTACGCCTTCGGCTACTGGTGGTCGCGCTACTGGACGTATAGCGACAATGAGCTGCGCAACCTCGTCACAAAGATGCACAACTACGATATTCCGCTCGACGTGCTCGTCGTAGACATGGACTGGCACTATGCCGAACCCTCACGCGGCGGCTGGACAGGCTACTCCTGGAACCGACGCCTGTTTCCCTCGCCTAAGGGTTTCCTGCAGTGGGCTAAGCAGCAGAACCTGCAGACCACGCTCAACCTGCATCCTGCCGACGGCATAAAACCCGACGAGGATTGCTACCCGGCGATGGCACAGTGGATGGGCATTGACCCTGCCACGAAGAAGGATATAGAGTGGACGGCATCCGACAAGCACTTCATGCAGGGCTGGTACGAGAAGGTGCTGCACCCGATGGAGAAGGACGGTGTCGACTTCTGGTGGCTCGACTGGCAGCAGTGGGGCAACGACAAACAGTTCCCCAACCTCAGCAACACGTGGTGGATCAACTACACTACGTTCACCGACATGGAGCGCAACCGCGACACGCGACCTATGCTCTACCATCGTTGGGGCGGACTGGGCAACCACCGCTATCAGATAGGCTTCTCGGGCGATGCCATAATAAGCTGGAAATCGCTCGACTTCCAGCCTTACTTCAATTCTACGGCGTCTAACGTGCTCTACGGCTACTGGAGCCACGACATGGGCGGACACATGGGTGCCCACTCTATCGACCCCGAGATGTACATACGCTGGATGCAATTCGGTGCGTTCAGCCCTATTCTGCGCACCCACTCCACAAAGGATGCCGGACTCAACAAGGAGCCGTGGGTGTTCGCCGACCGCGAGCGCGACATCCTGCACGACATAATACGCCAGCGAATTTTACTATATAGGAGAAGGAGGAACGGTTGTTACCGGAGCCAATTCTGTCAAATTCCTACGACGACGCCCTGCCGCTCTGTCGCCCGATGTACTACGACTACCCCGAGAACGAGGAGGCTTACGCCAACCGCAACGAGTATATGTTCGGCGACAACGTGCTTGTCTACCCCATCACAAGCCCTATGCACGACGGCATCTCCACACAACAGGTGTGGCTGCCTGCGGGCTGCGACTGGTACGAACTCTCGTCTGGTACGCTCTTACGTGGCGGACAGACCGTGCAGCGCAAATTCCAGCTCGACGAATATCCTGTCTACGTAAAGGCAGGCTCTGTTCTGCCCGAATACGGCAAGGTGGAGAACCTCAGCGGCACAAGCGAACCGATAACCGTAGCCGTATATCCGGGCAAGGGCGACAGCAGCTTCACGCTCTACGAGGACAACGGCAACGACAAACACTACGCCCACGAGTACGCCACCACGCTGCTCACCAAGCGCACACTCAACGACAGCACCATAGCCGTAACCGTTGGTGCGCGCAAGGGCACGTACAAAGACATGCCTGCCAACCGTCGCTACACACTTAAACTGGTGGCATCGACTGTACCCGCCAGCGTGAAGATAGACGGCGCAGAGGCGTCTTATGCATACGACGGCAACAACCTCTCGGTGCTCATCGACATCGCCGAGACCGACTGCGCCAAGGAGAAGACCGTCACCGTTACGTTCCCGAAGAACGCCGCGCCTGTTGCCGACGGACTCATCGGCAAGTTCCGCCATATACAACAGGGCTGCGTAGCCATCAAGAATAGCAATCCGGGCTTCGTGTTCAACGAGCAGCTTGGCACAATGGAGTCGACAGGCGTAGCCATCAGCTACGCTCCACAGGAGGCTGAGCAGCGCATCGAGGCGTTCCGTCACAACTATGACAACCTGAAGCAGGTGTTGTTGGAGAGCGGCATGGAAGAAGCAGAAACAGACAAATTTATACAAAAAGCTTATTAATACAACAAACAACAAAACATGGGAATTGGAAGATGGATTGGCGGTTTTCTCGGCTTTATCAACGGCGGACCGCTTGGAGCACTTGCCGGCTACGCCATAGGCTGGCTCTTTGATAAGGGAGCCGAAGGCTTTAGCGACAACGCCGACAACACGTTCGACAACGGCACGTACAGAAACAGCAACACATACGGCGACTATTCAGCCCAGCAGCAGTATGAGGGACAGCGCAACTCGTTCCTCTTCTCGCTGCTCGTGCTCGCCTCGTACATCATGAAAGCCGACGGCAGGGTGATGCACTCCGAAATGGAGCTTGTGCGCAACTTCCTGCGCCGCAACTTCGGCGAGATATCCGTGCGCGAGGGCGAAGAGATACTCCTGCGCCTTTTCGAGCGTCAGAAGCAGATGGGCGAAGCTGCGTTCAAGAACATCATACGCGAGTCGTGCGCCGAAATAGCGCAGCACATGGACTACTCGCAGCGTCTGCAACTGCTCAACTTCCTCGTGCTCATAGCGCAAGCCGACGGCACCGTGCCGCAGAACGAGATCGACGCCCTGCACATCGTGGCTGCCAGTCTCGGTATCTCCGCCGAAGACCTCAGCTCGATGCTCAACCTCTCTTCGGGCGGCAACAGCCTCGAAGCCGCATACAAGGTGCTCGGCATCGCCCCTTCAGCTACCGACGACGAGGTGAAGGCTGCCTACCGCCGTATGGCACTGAAGCACCACCCCGACCGCGTGGCTACGCTCGGCGACGACGTGCGCAAGGCTGCCGAGAAGAAGTTCCAGGAGATAAACGCCGCAAAGGAGACCATATACAAAGCAAGAGGGCTGTGATTTGCATCACAACCCCCTTGTACATACTTTTTCGATATAACTGGTCAAATAAGTGATTACGAGATAAATTCCGCCAAAAGATGTGATTCTATCGGATTTAATTTGTAACTTTGTCATATGCTAGCAAATACTTACTCGGTTGTGTTGCAGCACCAAGTTAAGTGAAAATCCTGACATATGCAAGTCTTTGTAAACAAATGTTTGTCAAGGACTTGCATTTATAACAAATAATTAAGCTGCGAATTTAATGAACACTAATTAAAACCAATGATGATGAAGGCTAATATTTTACGAAAGGGTATGATGCTCGTGGGTGCGCTCACGCTGAGTTTTTCAATCGCTCACGCCACCGACTGGCTTGAGAAAGGTGGAGTGGGGAAGCAAGATGCAAGTGAGGCATCGCTACAGATGCCGCTGCATTTTGAGACAGGCTACACCCAGTTTCTCGACGATAGCGAGGACGCAGACACAAAAATCGTTACGCCAGTGAGTTGCGGTGTGTATGGCATCAGCACCGACGGCACCGTTTACACACTTCGCTACATTGATGGTGGCACCATTGGTGGCAAAAATGCGTGGAAGGTGGCTGACTTCACCCGAATCCCCCGTATGGAGAAGGAGGGGCTGATTATGTATAAGAACGACAACACTCAGCAGCTCTACCTTATTAAGCCTACCGGCGCGGTGGAGGCTCTGCCCAAGAAATATGTGAATGCCACCAACTTTGTTGACGGCATTGCCGCCGTGGCTACTGCCACTTCGGGCTATGCGTTGAACTGGACTTTCATCGACCGCAGTTTGAAGCCATTCGCCCCAGGTGTGGTGACACAGCCGATGCAGTTTGGCAAAAATCAATTCACCATTGCTCCGCTTCGTGGCAGTATGCGTGCCGTGTATGTGCCTAACGAGAACGGTTTTGATGGCAGTTGGGGATTCATGAACGGATTGGGAAAAATCGTGATTAAGCCACAATATAGGGAAGTGCGCTCATTCTCCGACAGCATGGCGCTGGTGGTTGAGAAAAACGACGATTTCTATTTTATTGATGTTACGGGGCGCAAATGCTTTGAGCCGAGGAAGGTGGACGAGAACATTTTCCCATCGTCGGTGAGCGACTACGACGGTGGTTTATGCACCATCGCCCCAATGGGGATAGGCGATAATTTCTATGCGCGCTACTACACCACATCGGGCAAGTTGAGCGGTGTGGCATTGTGGGGTTCGGCGCTCCATAACGGTAAGGGATATATGCGCTTTATCGACGAGGCTGAAAACGAGGAATTTCCTTCTGTCCTTATTATCCAGCCCAGCGTTGAGGGCTACGATAAAACTAAAGGCATGAGAATTGAAGCCGACCTACACACCGCAATGTGGGGCACACCATGGTACGACGAGGCAGATGTGGCACACTTCTCCGAAACCGAAACCTCGGAAGTGGGTGTTGGTTCGCACTACTGCTTCCCATGGACGATTGGTGCATTCAGCACCGACGGC
>OGUD01001424.1_pt1 | contig 11604 bp, 5 predicted proteins | sample 1573671 | NCBI WGS metagenome assembly OGUD01 (sample SAMEA2582065, study PRJEB24529) | metagenome | biome: Human gut stool | place: China | collected 2011 | reverse complement strand
ACCGGTGAAGTGATCGCATACGCAGGAGACAAGGTGACCGCAGAGCTGGCAGATACCATCCAGAACAGCGCAGTTCCCTTCGTATATATCCAGACCGAAGAGAGAACTGTAAAAGTACTGTCTAATCTGATGGTAGATCTGACCCACTATGTAGATTGCGATCCCAAGGATTTCGGTATCCATGAACTGGTATACTATCCGGTTCTGGCCCAGATCCTGGAAGAGTTCGGCGATGATCCCGAGAAGCTGGCAGAAGCAATCAAGAAGAACGTACATGAACTGGTACCCAAGCATATTACCAAGGAAGATATCCTGGCTTCCATCAACTATAATATGCATCTGGAGTATGGCCTGGGCAACGATGATGATATCGACCATCTGGGCAACAGACGTATCCGCGCAGTAGGTGAGCTGCTGCAGAACCAGTATCGTATCGGTCTGTCCAGAATGGAGAGAGTGGTACGTGAGCGTATGACAACACATGATGCTGAGGATATTTCTCCCCAGTCTCTGATCAATATCAAGCCTGTAACCGCTGCAGTGAAGGAGTTCTTCGGATCTTCCCAGCTGTCTCAGTTCATGGATCAGAATAACCCTCTGGGTGAGCTGACCCACAAGAGACGTCTGTCTGCACTGGGCCCCGGCGGTCTGTCCAGAGACCGTGCCGGATTCGAGGTTCGAGATGTACATTACTCCCATTATGGAAGAATGTGCCCTATCGAGACACCCGAAGGTCCTAACATCGGTCTGATCAACTCTCTTGCAAGCTATGCAAGAATTAATGAATATGGTTTTGTAGAGGCTCCTTATCGCAAGATCGACAAGTCCGATCCTAAGAACCCCCGCGTTACCGATGAAGTAGTCTACATGACTGCGGACGAAGAGGATAATTACCATGTGGCACAGGCAAACGAAGCACTGGATGCAGAGGGACATTTCGTGAGAAAATCTGTTTCCGGACGTTATCTGGATGAAACACAGGAATATCCTAAGGAAATGTTTGATTACATGGATGTATCCCCGAGAATGGTATTCTCTGTGGCTACTGCACTGATTCCTTTCCTGCAGAACGATGATGCGAACCGTGCGCTGATGGGATCCAACATGCAGCGTCAGGCTGTGCCTCTGTTAAGCACTGAGGCTCCTGTGGTTGGTACCGGTATGGAAGTAAAGACAGCGGTTGACTCCGGTGTCTGCGTAGTGGCCAAGAAGCCCGGAACCATTACCTATGTATCTTCCAAGATCATTCGCATTGCTTATGATGACGGAGAAAAGGCAGAGATCCATCTGACCAAGTTCTCCCGCAGTAACCAGTCCAACTGCTACAACCAGAAGCCTATCGTATTCAAGGGTGACCATGTAGCGGCAGGTCAGGTCATTGCAGACGGTCCTTCCACCTCTCAGGGTGAGCTGGCACTGGGTAAGAACCCTCTGATCGGTTTCATGACCTGGGAAGGTTACAACTACGAGGATGCGGTTCTGTTAAGTGAGAGACTGGTACGTGACGATGTTTATACTTCCGTTCATATCGAGGAGTATGAGGCAGAAGCCCGTGACACCAAGCTGGGACCGGAAGAGATCACCCGTGATGTTCCCGGTGTCGGTGACGATGCACTGAAGGATCTGGATGACAGAGGTATCATTCGTATCGGTGCAGAGGTTCGTGCCGGTGATATTCTGGTAGGTAAGGTTACTCCTAAGGGAGAGACTGAACTGACCGCAGAAGAGAGACTGCTGCGTGCCATCTTCGGTGAGAAGGCAAGAGAAGTAAGAGATACCTCCTTAAAGGTACCTCATGGTGAATATGGTATTGTAGTGGATGCCAAGGTATTTACCCGTGAGAACAGCGATGAGCTGGCACCCGGAGTAAATCAGGCAGTCCGCATTTATATCGCACAGAAGAGAAAAATCTCCGTAGGCGATAAGATGGCAGGTCGTCATGGTAACAAGGGTGTCGTTTCCCGCGTGCTTCCTGTAGAAGATATGCCTTATCTGCCCAACGGACGTCCTCTGGACATCTTTCTGAATCCTCTGGGCGTGCCTTCCCGTATGAATATCGGACAGGTCCTGGAGATCCACCTTTCCCTGGCTGCCAAGGCACTGGGCTTCAATGTGGCAACCCCTGTCTTCGATGGCGCAAACGAGAAAGATATTATGGATACGTTGGATCTTGCCAACGATTATGTAAACCTTCCTTTCGACGATGCAGAAAGTGCAGAGTGGAAAGAAAAGGGACAGGAAACTACCGCAGACGGTAAGCCCTGGGCAGGAGAGACCTTTACCAGCAAGCATGGTGAAGAGCTTCTTCCTGAGGTTATGCAGTATCTGTCTGAGAACAGAGATCACAGAGGAGTATGGAAGGGTGTTCCCATTTCCAGAGACGGTAAGGTACGTCTGCGTGACGGTAGAACCGGTGAATACTTCGATGGTCCCGTAACCATCGGACACATGCATTACCTGAAACTGCATCATCTGGTAGATGATAAGATCCATGCGCGTTCTACCGGACCGTACTCCCTGGTAACACAGCAGCCTCTGGGTGGTAAAGCCCAGTTCGGCGGCCAGCGTTTCGGAGAGATGGAAGTATGGGCTCTGGAGGCGTATGGCGCATCCTACACCCTGCAGGAGATTCTGACTGTGAAGTCCGATGATGTGATCGGACGTGTGAAGACTTACGAAGCAATCATCAAGGGAGACAATATCCCTGAGCCCGGTATTCCCGAGTCCTTCAAGGTTCTGTTAAAGGAACTGCAGGCACTGGGTCTGGATGTCAGAGTGCTGCGTGAGGATCAGACCGAGGTTGAGATCATGGAGACTGTCGATTACGGCGATACCGATTACCGTTATGAGATGGAAGGTGATCGTAAGTACGATGACGATTACGACAAGAGCTCCCTTGGCGAGATGGGCTATCAGTCACAGGAATTTGATGACAATGGTGAGCTTGTGAACTCTGAGGACGACGATTACGTTGACGATGATTACACCGATGATAGCTTTGACGGCAGTGATGATGAATTTTAATGCTTTGTATAGAAGGGAGTGCCATTAATGTCAGAAACAAAAAATGAAACAACCTATCAGCCTATGACATTTGATGCCATCAAGATTGGATTAGCTTCCCCGGAGAAAATCCGGGAGTGGTCCCATGGCGAGGTATTAAAGCCGGAGACAATTAACTATAGAACACTGAAACCCGAGAGAGACGGTCTGTTCTGTGAGAGAATCTTCGGACCCAGCAAAGACTGGGAATGTCATTGCGGTAAATATAAGAAGATCAGATATAAGGGCGTAGTCTGCGATCGTTGTGGCGTAGAAGTTACCAAAGCCAGCGTACGTAGAGAGCGTATGGGACATATCGAGCTTGCAGCTCCCGTATCCCATATCTGGTATTTCAAAGGTATCCCCAGCCGTATGGGCCTGATCCTGGATCTGTCTCCCAGAATCCTGGAGAAGGTTCTGTACTTCGCTTCCTATATCGTTCTGGATCCGGGAACCACGAACCTTGAATACAAGGCAGTGCTGTCCGAGAAGGAATATCAGGATGCAAGAGAGACCTGGGGCAACAAGTTCCGTGTAGGCATGGGTGCAGAGGCTATCAAAGAGCTGCTGCAGGCCATTGACCTGGAAAAAGAGGCAGTAGAGCTGAAGACCGGTCTGAAGGAGTCCTCCGGTCAGAAGCGTGCACGTATCATTAAGAGACTGGAAGTTGTAGAAGCTTTCCGTGAGTCCGGTAATAAGCCGGAGTGGATGATCATGGATGTGGTTCCTGTCATTCCTCCCGATCTGCGTCCTATGGTACAGCTGGATGGCGGACGTTTTGCTACCTCCGATCTGAATGATCTGTACAGAAGGATCATCAACCGTAATAACCGTCTGAAGAGACTGTTAGAGCTTGGTGCTCCTGATATCATTGTTCGTAACGAGAAGAGAATGTTGCAGGAAGCGGTAGATGCTCTGATCGATAACGGCAGACGCGGACGTCCTGTTACCGGCCCCGGTAACAGAGCACTGAAGTCTCTGTCTGATATGTTAAAGGGTAAGACCGGCCGTTTCCGCCAGAACCTGTTAGGTAAGCGTGTAGATTACTCCGGACGTTCCGTTATCGTCGTTGGACCGGAACTGAAGATCTATCAGTGTGGTCTGCCGAAGGAAATGGCAATCGAACTGTTCAAGCCTTTCGTAATGAAAGAACTGGTAGCCAAGGGAATCAGCCAGAACATCAAGAATGCGAAGAAGCTGGTAGAAAAGCTGGATACACAGGTATGGGATGTGCTGGAAGAGGTTATCAAGGAACATCCTGTTATGCTGAACCGTGCGCCGACACTGCACAGACTGGGCATTCAGGCATTTGAGCCGATCCTGGTAGAAGGTAAGGCAATCAAGCTGCATCCCCTGGTATGTACCGCATTCAACGCGGACTTCGATGGAGACCAGATGGCGGTTCACCTTCCGCTTACAATGGAAGCACAGGCAGAGTGCCGCTTCCTTCTTCTCTCCCCGAACAACCTGTTAAAGCCGTCTGATGGTGGTCCGGTAGCCGTTCCTTCCCAGGATATGGTTCTCGGTATCTACTATCTGACACAGGAGAGACCGGGCGCAAAGGGCGAGGGAATGTTCTTCAAGAGCCCGAACGAAGCACTTCTTGCATATGAGAACGGTGCCGTTACTCTTCACGCAAGAATCAAAGTCCGTGTGACAAAGACTCTTCCGGATGGAAGAACAATGACTGGTATCGTTGATACAACTGTCGGACGTATCCTCTTCAACGAGATCATCCCACAGGATCTTGGATTTGTAGACAGAACGATCCCGGGCAACGAGTTAAAGCCGGAGATCGATTTCCTCGTAAAGAAGAAACAGTTAAAGCAGATCCTCGAGAAAGTCATCAATACACACGGAGCGATCCAGACAGCGATCACCCTGGACGATATCAAGGCGATCGGTTACAAGTACTCCACAAGAGCAGCTATGACCGTATCCATTTCCGATATGACTGTCCCGGCAACAAAGAAGCAGCTCCTTGCAGATGCAGAAGCTACCGTTGACCGTATCGCTAAGAACTTCCGCCGTGGTCTTATCACAGAGGAAGAGCGTTACAAAGAAGTTATCGATGTATGGAAAGCAACCGATGACCAGCTGACACATGACCTTCTGACAGGTCTTGATAAATACAACAACATCTTCATGATGGCGGACTCCGGAGCCCGTGGTTCCGATAAGCAGATCAAGCAGCTTGCCGGTATGCGAGGACTCATGGCGGATACGACCGGTCACACGATCGAACTCCCGATCAAGTCCAACTTCCGTGAAGGTCTTGACGTACTTGAGTACTTCATCTCCGCACATGGTGCGAGAAAAGGTATGTCCGATACCGCTCTTCGTACAGCCGACTCCGGTTACCTGACAAGACGTCTTGTTGACGTATCCCAGGACCTTATCATCCGTGAGACAGACTGCTGTGAAAGCAAGGGAACGATCCCGTACATGGAGATTGAGGGCTTTACGGACGGTAAAGAGACCATCGAGACGCTGCAGGAGAGATTGACAGGTAGATATATCGCTGAGACGATCACAGATCCGGATACCGGAGAAGTTGTTGTTAAGGCTAACCATATGTGTACACCGAAACGTGCCGCAGCCGTTATCAAGGTTCTTGAGAAGCTCGGCAGAAATACTGTTAAGATCCGTACAGTCCTGACATGTAAGTGCCATATCGGTGTCTGCTCCAAGTGCTACGGCGCAAACATGGCGACAGGCCAGCCGGTACAGGTCGGAGAGGCGGTTGGTATCATTGCCGCACAGTCCATCGGTGAGCCTGGTACACAGCTGACCATGCGTACATTCCACTCCGGCGGTGTTGCCGGCGGCGATATCACACAGGGTCTTCCCCGTGTCGAGGAGCTTTTCGAGGCCAGACGCCCGAAGGGACTTGCGATCATCGCTGAATTCGGTGGTGTTGTTACAATTAAAGATACAAAGAAAAAACGTGAGATCATCGTTACGGACCAGGAGACAGGAAACTCCAAGACTTATCTGATCCCCTATGGTTCCAGAATCAAAGTTGCGGACGGACAGGTTCTCGAGGCCGGCGACGTTCTTACAGAGGGTAGCATCAACCCGCACGACCTGTTAAAGGTTAAGGGCGTTCGTGCCGTACAGGATTACATGATCCGTGAGGTACAGCGTGTTTACCGCTTACAGGGTGTAGAGATCAACGATAAGCATATCGAGATGATCGTGCGTCAGATGTTAAAGAAGATCCGTGTCGAGGAGAGCGGCGATTCCGACGTTCTTCCGGGCGTATCCATGGATGTTCTTGATTTCAACGAGATGAACGAGGAGCTCATCGCTGCAGGCAAACAGCCGGCAGAGGGCAAACAGGTCATGCTCGGTATCACAAAGGCATCCCTTGCAACCGATTCCTTCTTATCCGCCGCATCCTTCCAGGAGACCACAAAGGTTCTTACTGAGGCTGCGATCAACGGTAAGGTCGATCACCTGATCGGTCTGAAAGAGAATGTTATTATCGGTAAGCTGATCCCGGCTGGTACCGGAATGAAGCGTTACCGCAATATCAAGCTCAGCACAGGCGAGATCGAGGATAAGATCCAGGAGCAGGAAGCACCGGTTGCTGAAGAGCCGCAGGAGGAGACGGATGCTCCGCTTGAGGAAGCAGATAAAATCATTCTCAACGAGGATGATACACAGGATGTCGATGAGTGATCGGTATTTTGACAAATAAATATATCGGAAAGCTTTCTGGAAACAGGAACTTTTCCGTATGCTGAGGCATATAAGAACAGCGAGGAGAACATGAAAGATCATGTTTTTCCTCGCTGTTTGAGTATACAGATGGTTAGAAGAAAGCAACTTGTAACGATTCGGCGGGCCGATGGGCTTTCTGTGCTGAATGTGAGAAGACCTGAATTACAATTTCTTGATTTTTGGCTTGGCGCGGCAAGTGTGCGGACCGATGGAGGTGTTTTACATGATTACGATACTGTCCGGCTTATTTATTAAAAACAGAGATCAATTCGGGAACAGCGATGTGCGCCGTGCCTACGGCATGCTCTGCAGTATTGTGGGCATCGCGCTCAATGTATTTCTGTTTGCCGGAAAATATCTGGCGGGTGTGATCAGTGGATCCATCGCTATTACGGCGGATGCATTCAATAACCTGTCAGATGCAGGATCATCCTTTATCTCTCTTGTGGGATTTAAATTTTCCGGCATGAAGGCTGACGCGGATCACCCCTTTGGACACGGGCGCATCGAGTATGTCTCCGGATTTGGAGTTTCCATGGTCATCATTCTCATGGGAATCGAGCTTTTCAAAACTTCCATAGAGAAGATCTTTCATCCGGAGCCGGTGGAGACAGGCGCTCTGGCGGTGGGGATCCTTGTGGTCTCCATCTGTGTAAAGGGATACATGTGCTTTTACAATCGGACAGTCGGCAAAAAGATCCAGTCGGAGACCATGAAAGCGACGGCTATGGACAGTATGAGCGATTCCATCGCGACAACGGCGGTTCTGATCTCCATGGCTGTGGCCCATGTGACAGGCATTAGTATCGATGGATGGTGCGGCTGCCTGGTGGCATGCTTTGTATTGTATGCAGGATTTGGCGCGGCGAAGGATACCCTGAATCCGCTTCTCGGAGAACCGCCTTCCAGAGAATTTGTAAATGAGATCAAGACGATCGTTATGGCTCATCCTGAGATCCTTGGGATCCATGATCTAGTGGTCCACGATTACGGCCCGGGGAGGCGCATGATATCCCTCCACGGGGAAGTGTCAGGGGATTGCGATATCTTTGAGATCCACGATGTGATCGATCGGATCGAGAAGGAATTGAAGGAAAAACTTGGCTGTGAGGCCGTGATCCACATGGATCCGATCGTCGTGAATAACGAGGCGATCAATGAGACAAAAAAGGAAGTTGTTGACATGATCAACGAACATTTTCCGGGCGTCACCATCCATGATTTCCGCATGATCCAGGGGCCGACTCATACGAACCTGATCTTCGACGCGGTGGTCCCATTCCAGTATGGGAAAACGAACGAAGAGGTAAAACAGGGGATCGAGAAACTGATCTCAGAGAAATGGGATGATTATTACGCAGTCATACAGGCAGAGCAGTCATATCTGGAATAAAGAAAAAAGATTGAATCCGGCAGAGTGTGCAGAAGCGCTTTGCCGGATTTTTGCAGTTAAAGAAAACGTAAGAAGTCTACAGGAAAAAGGGTTTGCGATTGCATGGTTGAACTGCTATACTTGAGATATGGAACTCACGGAAGTATGTGGGCAGATGGGTGACAGAACAGGCGCTCCGGCATCTGGAAACTTGTGCAGATGACCGATGCGGTTGTTGAATTTTAAGGAGGTCTCTCTTATGAAAAAGTGGAAAATGATCCTTACTGCAGCGATGCCGTTAGCAATGGCACTGTCCTTCCCGGCATTCGCGGGCGAATGGCACGAGGATATGAACGGCTGGTGGTATGAGAACGATGACGGTTCCTACTGCCGGAACGGCTGGTACTGGATCGATGGTGATCATGATGGCTGGGCACAGTGCTATTATTTCGGAAATTCCGGTTATCTGCAGATGAATGCCGGATATGCGCAGACAAATACGAGTCATGCGGACGGATATGAGATCGACAAAAATGGTGCCTGGAGCGTAAATGGTGTTACCCAGGTAAAGGCAGTTCCGATCGCTGTCGCGGAGAACGATCCGGAGGCGCTGAAGGTCTATGAGGAAGCACAGCAGCTTAGCGAGTCTCTCCCGAGCGCGAATATCGATGTGGACTATTCGATCACCTTTTCTTATCTCGGACAGAATATTGATATGTCCATGAATATGAAGCTGATGATGAAAGAGGACGCGAACGGAGACATGCAGTTTGTATGCAAGGGTACCGCGGATACGCTTGGAACCGCAGTGCCGATCGATATGTTCTACACAGACGGATACATGTATGTGAACACTATGGGCATCAAGTACAGGCAGGCCATGGATCTGGAAGCTGCGAAAGCTCAGGCCACACAGATCAACATGGATCTGGATACGGATGTTGTCAAAGGCTTGAGAATGTATACAAGCGGTGACACAAGGAAACTTGCATTTACTATTGATGACCAGAAGATCAACGAGATCCTGACCGCAGTTACCAGCGCGACCGCAGAGACCTACGAGGAGCTTGGGGTCACTCTGGACATGAAGATCAATGAGTCGAACGGCGAGATGACGGTCAACAAAGATGGCTATTGCGAGGCTATGAAGATGTTTATGGACTACGGAATGAGTATCACAGATCATACAACATCTGAAGCTGATGAGATGAACTATAAGATGGATATCAATATGACATATAAGAATCCGGGCAAGGAAGTTTATTTTGAGATCCCATCTACAGATGGCTACGAAGATATTGCTGTGGCTTATGTGGCAGATGCGGAATAGGGGCAGTAGAATCGGAACCGGTCTGGCTCGTTAAAAAGTGAAGTGTAAATGGCGCTGGTTTGCGTATGGCTGAGAGGTCATGGCAGATCAGCGCCTTTTTGTGCCACAGAAATCCCTGTTCACAGATGGAAGCGGCAGGCTTTGCAGAAATGTAGTTTCAACTGTAATGAGATCTGCCCGTTACTGCGTCTGGGAGAATAGCAGATTGGAGCATCTCTCATATATTAAATAGAAGAAACAGGACAAAGAGGGAGAGATTATGGTATCCATCAGCCTATGCATGATCGTGCGCAATGAGGAAAAGGTCCTCGGAAGATGCCTGTCCTGCGTGCGGGGATTTGCGGATGAGATCATAATTGTGGACACGGGATCTACGGACCGGACGAAGGAGATCGCATTTTCTTTTACGGACAAGGTTTATGATTTTAAATGGAAGGATGACTTTGCAGCGACGAGAAATTTTGCTTTTTCCAGGGGAACGGGGGATTACCTGTTCTGGCTGGATGCAGATGATGTGATAAGGCAGGAAGAGTGGAGAAAACTGATGGATCTGAAAAGACGGCTGGATATGGAACGGCCGGATGTAGTGATGATGAAATACGCGGTTGGATATGACGGGGATGGCGCACCGTCATTTTTCTTTTATAGAGAACGCCTTTTAAGACGGTGCGGAAAAGCCGTATGGAAAGGGCGCATCCATGAGGCGGTGGAACCCTTTGGAAAAGTAGTGCGGGAAGATATCATGATCGAGCACCGGAAAGTGGGGACAGGGGATCCGGATAGGAATCTTCGGATATTTGAGCAGATGCTCCGGGAGAAGGGGAAACTATCTCCGCGGGATCAGTATTATTACGGAAAGGAATTATATTACCACAGAAGATACCGGGATGCCGCTTCCGTATTTTCGGAATATCTGGAACTGCCGGATGGCTGGCGGGAAGACCGGGTGGATGCCTGCAGGCATGGAGCGTACTGTATGTATCGGATCGGAGATCGGGACCGGGCACTAAAGTTTCTGCTTTCCGGACTTTCTGAGGGGATCCCGAAGCCGGAGCTCTGCTGTGATCTCGGATGGTGGTTCTTCTCGGCCAGGCGCTATCGCGACGCAATTTTCTGGTACGGGCAGGCAGTCCGGACCGGAAGGTGGACCGGGGAGGACGGTTTCGTGATGCCGGAGTGCCGGGGATATATTCCGTATCTGCAGATGTGTGTCTGCTACGACAGGCTGGGGGAATGGAAAACGGCGGAACGGTATAATGAGCTGGCGGAGAGGTGCCGGCCGGGGACGGAGACATGCCAGTTAAACAGGAAATATTTTGAGAAAAGAAAAGCGCAGCAAATTGAACGGAGACAGAGAGGTGACAGCCGGAGTTTTGGACAAAAAATCGCAGAAGTAGCAGTTTCGGACGGGCAGCATAGATTATAGTAAGCGAACAACCTGTATGGGATGTCCGCTAGGAAAATATGCTGAAAGGGGAATTGATCATGCGCAATTATGAATATGATTTCTGGGAGAACGAGGACTGCAGAGCAGAGAGCTGCCGGGGTGGAGACGAGAGAGGACACTGGGATGGGAACTGTTGCTGTGGCCGAGACGGAAGAGACCGCTGGGACGGAACGCAGGGCTGTGGCGGAGATGGAAGAGGTGGCTGCGGTGGGAATTGTGGCTGCGGAGGAAACAGAAGAGGCGGCTGTGGCGGAAATTGCGGAAGCGGCTGGGGATATGGCTGGAGACACGGAACCTGCTGCTGCCGGGGACCGCAGGGTCCGAGAGGCCCTCAGGGATGCCCGGGGCCTGAAGGACCGAGAGGTCCACAGGGGTTTCCGGGATTTGACGGAGCGCCGGGAGCGACAGGCCCGATGGGCCCGATGGGACCGGCAGGAGCGCCGGGGGTGACAGGGCCGATGGGCCCGATGGGTCCGGCAGGAGCAGTGGGAGCGACAGGTCCGATGGGTCCGGCAGGAGCGCCGGGAGCGACAGGAGCGATGGGCCCGATGGGTCCGGCAGGAGCAGTGGGAGCGACAGGCCCGATAGGCCCGATGGGTCCGGCAGGAGCAGTGGGAGCGACAGGTCCGATGGGCCCGATGGGTCCGGCAGGAGCAGTGGGAGCGACAGGTCCGATGGGCCCGATGG
>OGUD01001419.1_pt1 | contig 11706 bp, 8 predicted proteins | sample 1573671 | NCBI WGS metagenome assembly OGUD01 (sample SAMEA2582065, study PRJEB24529) | metagenome | biome: Human gut stool | place: China | collected 2011 | reverse complement strand
AGAGTTGCCGTAGCATGGCTTGTGTCTCGTCGGTTTCTTCAGTCCGGTCGGCTTCTTGGTTGAGGGTAACGATTTCGGGGATGTTCTTTTCTTTGCGGATAAAGCTGATGCACGTGTTCAGTGCGATGCGGTAAATCCATGTTGAAATCTTGCACTCCCGCCGGAACTTGGGAAATGCTTTCCATAAGTTGAGTACCACTTCCTGATACAAGTCGTTGAGGGTAGCGTTGGGCGTGGTGTACAGATAGCACACCTTATATATCACGCGCTCATACTCTCGTACCACGGATACAAACTCTTGTTCTGCATTTTCCATCTTTTTGCTTCTTTCGAGTTGCTTTGCACTGTTAGTCGCGGAAAGGGGCGATAAATCACAGTTCAAAAGGATTATTTTTTATGGCACATAGGTGACACAGATTAAACAGATGACCACAGATGAGAAATTCATGATGAACAAAATTATCAGTGAAAATCTGTTTAATCTGTGTCGTCTGTGTAACTCCTTTTTCAATGTACCGAATTATCAGCATTATGATACGCTTTCTAAATTTCCTGCCAGAAACTTCCGCATATTCCCTATTGGCATTCCTCGGCGGCGGGCGTAATCTTCCAGCTGGTCCTCTCCAATCTTGCCCACTGCAAAGTATCGGGATGCGGGATGTGCCAGCATCATGCCGCAGACGGAGGAGTGAGGATGCATGGCTCCATGTTCAGTCAGCGTGATGCCTATCTGTTTCATGCCGAGCAGTTCGTCCAGCAGGAAATTCACGGATTGGTCGGGTAGGGAGGGGTATCCCACAGCGGGGCGGATGCCTTGGTACTTCTCGACCAGCAAATCCGGAATGGACAAGGATTCGTCGGGGGCATAGCCCCAAGCCTCCTTGCGGACATATTCGTGCATCTTTTCTGTGGCGGCTTCGGCGAGGCGGTCGTTCAAGGTTTGTACAAGGAGATGTTTGTAAGGGTCGTTCTTGTAAGTCTCTTCGGCCTCTTCACTGATGGTAGAGGCGAAAAGCCCTACGATGTCGGGCGTGCCTGAAGAGAGGGGACGTACAAAATCACTCAGACAGAGAAATGGACCGCCATCGGGTTGTGGTGTCTGCTGTCGGAGCAGAGGGAAGGTTGTTCCTTCTATCAAGAGGTTATCTCCGTCTGCATTTGCCTGGCAAAGCCTGAAGATGCAATGGATGGAGATTGTTTCGTCCAGTCGGTCGAGCATTCTATTGGCTTCCTTGAAGAGCTGCATGGCTTCGGAAGCTTTGGTACGTTCCTCCTCGGGAAAGGTCGTCAGCCAAAGTGCACGGCAGGAATCGCAGCCATGGATGTTGGCAATAGCCGCAAAGCGAGGCTGGAAGCCCCAGGCATGGAAGAAATAAATCCAGTTGATGTAAGGGGTTACTTCATGAATCCGATACGAAAGCAATTCATGCCCCGGTGCCAGTATTGTCCTTTTCATCCCATTTAATCCTTAATCCCTAATCCTTAATTCCTAGCCTTCACTCCCCAAATCTCAGTTCCTCGCCACGATAAGCATCGTCCACCATGCCGTCGCTATAAACGGGATGTCCGTTGGCAAAAGTCCTTTCCACTTTCCAGTTGAAGGTATGTCCTTCCAATGGGCTCCAGCCGCATTTGCTCAAAACTTTGTCGGCTGTCACTTCCCACGGGGTATCGGGGCGTACCAGCACAAGGTCTGCCCGGTAACCTTCACGGATATAGCCGCGCTCGTTGATGCGGTAAATTTGTGCGGGAGCATGGCACATTTTTTCAACGATGGTTTCGAGTGTGAATACTCCCTCATCCACCAGTTGCAGCATGCTGACAAGTGAGAACTGTATCATCGGCATGCCGGACATGGCCTTCAAGGCACCTCCTTCTTTTTCGGAGAGCAGATGGGGCGCATGGTCGGTGGCTATAACGTCTATCAGGCCGGAGTTGACGGCTGCACGCAGGGCATCGCGGTCGGCTTGCTTCTTAATGGCAGGATTGCACTTGATACGTGTGCCCAACGTGCGATAGTCACTGAGCGTGAAGAGGAGATGGGCAACGCATGCTTCGGCGGTGATATGCTTCTCGGAAAGTGAATAGTCATTGAACAGTTGCAGTTCCTTGGCTGTGGACACATGCAGAATATGCAGCCGTGCACCGGCAATCCTTGCCAGCCGTACTGCCAGCTCAGAAGATGCATAGCATGCTGCCGAGGAGCGGATGTAGGGATGCTTGCCTATGGGAATATCATTCTCTCCGGCAAACATTTCCTTATACTTGGCAATATTGTTCTTGATGGTTTCCTGGTCTTCGCAGTGGGCGGCAATCAGCATGTCTGTACCGTTGAAGATGTTCAGCAGGCTGTTCATCTTGTCTACCAGCATGTTTCCGGTACTGGAGCCCATGAATAGCTTGATACCGCAGACGCGGTGCTTGTCCAGCTTGCCGAATTCGCTGTAATTGTCGTTTGTTGCGCCGAAGTAGCAGGAATGGTTTACGATACACTTCTCGTTCAGCAAATCAAGTTTGGCGTTCAAGGCATCCAGCGTAGTGGTCACCGGATTTGTATTGGGCATATCCATGATGGAGGTCACACCACCTGCGGCAGCCGCACGGCTTTCGGTGAGGATGTCCGCTTTGTGGGTCAGCCCGGGATCGCGAAAATGTACATGGTCGTCGATGATGCCAGGCAACAGATAGCATCCGGTGGCATCTATGGTCTCGTCACAAGGGGCGGAAAGAGGCTTCCAGTTGGTAAGTACTTCGGCGATGCGCCCGTTTTCTATCACTACCGAGCCTTGTACGCTTTGTCCTTCGTTGACAATCGTAGCGTTATGTATCAATGTTCTTTTCATATCTTCCTAATATTTATAGTAAACCCCTATCACTCTATCACCTATCACTTCATCTCCTTATCTACGGTAGGATATTTATGGAACCAACTGTTCCATTTCAACCGAATCACTCCGAATACGGCTTCACCAAAAATACTGCTGTTCATTTTGGAGGTGCCCAGTTCGCGATTGATGAAGATGACAGGCACTTCCTTTACCTTGAAGCCGCATTTGTAGGCGGTGAATTTCATTTCTATCTGGAAGGCGTATCCTTTGAAGCGGATGCCGTCCAGATTGATAGTCTCCAATACCCGGCGGCGGTAACATACAAATCCGGCTGTAGTGTCGTGGATGGGCAGCCCGGTGATGAAGCGCACATACTTGGAGGCAAAATAAGACATCAGTACACGTCCCATGGGCCAGTTCACTACGTTCACACCACTCACATAACGTGAACCGATGGCTACATCGGCACCCTCTTCGGAGCAGGCGCGGTAGAGTCGCGGCAAGTCTTGGGGATTGTGGCTGAAGTCGGCATCCATTTCGAATACATACTCATAACCTCGTTGCAATGCCCACTTAAAGCCGGCTATGTAGGCTGTACCCAGTCCTAACTTTCCTTTGCGCTCCACCATGAAGAGGCGTTCGGGAAACTCCTGCTGCAAGGTCTTTACAATGGCAGCCGTTCCGTCCGGCGAACCGTCTTCAATGACAAGGATGTGAAAACCATGTTTCAGAGCAAAAACGGCACGGATGATATTTTCTATATTCTCCCGTTCATTGTAGGTGGGGATGATGACAATGCTGTCTGATGTTTGCATACTTATAGGTAATGGGGGTTATAACTGGGAACAAATGTAATACATTTCTTTTTTATCTGGCAGCATTTTCACACAAATCTTGATTTTGCAAAGTTCTGGCGCCACGACTCTTTCATTTATGTAGTTCCTTCTAACTCCTGACTATGAGGAATGCAGGTTAAATCAAAGAACCGTATGCTTGACTTTGAACTTTAGCCTCAATCTTTAGCTATTCCCGTTTCAATCATTAACAGAAAACATTCAAACTATTAAAGAAAAACTTTCGAAGTATAAAGGATAAAGTGGGTAGATATAGGGAGAAAAAGTGCTCTTCAGTCTTGGTCTGTCTATCCCAAGCCTTGGGATAGACAGACCAAACCCTGGGATACATGTCCGCAGGCTGGGGATAAACTTTGTGTAACATAACTCCTGAATAGGGATTGTGCAGGCTGTGTTATTCATAATTGGAGGAAAAGAAGTTTCATTGCCTTCCCCGATAAATAGGGCGATACAGAAAAAAGGTGAAGGATGTGCAGGCTGACAGCAGAAAGATTATTTCAGAGAACATAGTTGCCGACAGGTCAAAGCTAAAGATTATTTGTGTATTTTTGCACCGAATTTATTTCGGTAGGATACCTTATGAGAGGTAATACCGGGGGAAAAAGCGCAAAGCAATGAATATAACTGAACTGCAACAATCTTATGCTTCCCATCCCAATGTAGAGGGGGTGTGCAGGCTTCTGAAAGATAACTCTGTCCGTCACCTATATTGCGGAGGTTTATATGCCTCTGCCGCTTCTTTGTTTTCGTCTGTATTGGTTCAGCGGGCTACTTGTCCGCTCGTTTTCATTCTGGGCGATATGGAGGAAGCCGGTTATTTCTATCATGATTTGACGCAGATATTGGGGACAGAGCAGGTATTGTTTTTTCCTTCTTCGTTCCGCCGCGCCATCAAGTACGGGCAGAAGGATGCGGCAAACGAAATACTCCGTACAGAAGTGCTGAGTCGCCTGCAAAAAGGAGAAGAGGGGCTTTGCGTGGTGACCTATCCGGATGCGCTGGCCGAAAAGGTTGTCTCACGTAAGGAACTTGGAGACAATACACTGAAACTGCATGCAGGCGAGAGGGTGGATATGAACTTCGTGACGGACGTATTGCGCAGCTACGGTTTCGAATATGTGGACTACGTCTACGAGCCGGGGCAGTATGCCGTTCGTGGCAGTATTATCGACGTCTTTTCCTTCTCTTCCGAATATCCCTTCCGTATAGACTTTTTCGGCGATGAGGTGGAAAGCGTCCGTACCTTCGAGGTGGAAACACAGCTCTCGAAGGAGAAGAAAGAAAGCATCGTGATAGTTCCCGACTTGAGCCATAGCCTGGAAAAAAAGGGAAGCGGCGGCATGGTGTCGTTCCTCGATTTCCTTCCGTCGGACAGCTTGCTTGCCATGCGCGACTTTCTCTGGCTACGCGAACGCATCCAGACCGTGCACGACGAATCGCTCACCCCACAGGCCATCGCCGCCCGTGAGTCGGAGGAGAATGGAGCCATCACGCTGGAAGGCAAGCTGATTGATGGTGGCGAGTTCACCCTGCGCGCCCTCGATTTCCGCCGGATGGAGTTCGGCAACAAGCCCACCGGAACGCCGGATGCTACCGTCTCGTTCCATACTACGGTACAGCCTATCTTCCATAAAAACTTCGACATGGTGGCGGAGAGTTTCCGCGAATACCTCTCCCGTCACTACACCATCTACATATGCAGCGACAGCCTGAAACAGACCGACCGCATCCGTGCCATCTTTGAGGACCGTGGAGACAACATATCCTTTACCGCCGTGGAACGGACACTGCACGAAGGCTTTGCCGACGACACTTTGCGTATCTGCGTCTTTACCGACCATCAGCTGTTCGACCGCTTTCACAAGTATAACTTGAAGAGCGACAAGGCACGCAGCGGCAAGGTGGCCTTGAGCCTGAAGGAGCTGAACCAATTCACCCCCGGCGACTATGTGGTGCATACCGACCACGGTGTGGGGCGTTTTGCCGGACTGGTACGTATCCCCAACGGTGACACCACGCAGGAGGTGATGAAGATTGTCTATCAGAACGAAGATGTGGTGTTTGTCTCCATCCACTCTCTGCACAAGGTTTCCAAGTACAAGGGAAAGGAGGGTGAAGCGCCCCGCCTCAACAAGCTCGGCACCGGAGCCTGGGAGAAGCTGAAAGACCGCACCAAGACGAAGATAAAGGATATTGCCCGCGACTTGATAAAACTCTACTCGCAACGCCGCGAGGAGAAGGGGTTTCAATACAGTCCCGACAGCTTCCTGCAACGGGAGTTGGAAGCCTCCTTCATCTATGAGGATACCCCCGACCAAAGCAAGGCTACTTCCGACGTGAAGGCCGACATGGAGAGTGCCCGTCCGATGGACCGCCTGGTGTGCGGTGACGTGGGCTTTGGCAAGACGGAGGTGGCTGTTCGTGCCGCTTTCAAGGCTGTGTCGGACAATAAGCAGGTGGCTGTACTGGTGCCCACTACCGTACTTGCCTATCAGCATTTCCAGACCTTCAAGGAGCGCTTGAAAGGCTTGCCTTGCCGGGTGGAGTATCTGAGTCGTGCCCGCACCGCTGCTCAGGCAAAGGCTGTAGTGAAAGGGCTTGCCGAAGGGGAAGTGAATATTCTTATCGGTACCCACCGTATCCTGGGAAAAGACGTTAAGTTCAAAGACCTTGGTTTGTTGATTATTGATGAGGAGCAGAAGTTCGGCGTCTCCGTCAAGGAGAAACTCCGCCAATTGAAGGTGAATGTGGATACGCTGACCATGACGGCTACACCCATTCCCCGTACCTTGCAGTTTTCGCTGATGGGTGCGCGCGACTTGAGCGTCATCCAGACACCGCCGCCTAACCGCTATCCCATCCAGACGGAAGTGCACACCTTCAACGAGGAAATCATTGCCGACGCCGTCAATTTTGAGATGAGCCGTAACGGGCAGGTATTCTTCGTGAATAACCGTATTTCCAATCTGTTTGAGTTGAAGGCCATGATAGAGCGGCACATTCCCGACTGCCGTGTCTGTATCGGGCACGGACAGATGGAGCCTGCCGAACTGGAGAAGATAATCTTTGATTTCGTCAATTACGATTACGACGTGCTGCTTGCCACTACCATCATCGAAAGTGGCATCGACATACCCAATGCCAATACCATTATCATCAACCAGGCGCAGAACTTCGGCCTCAGTGACTTGCACCAGATGCGCGGACGTGTGGGGCGGAGCAATAAAAAAGCTTTCTGTTACCTGCTGGCACCGCCTTTGTCCTCCCTTACTCCCGAAGCAAAACGACGCCTGCAAGCCATCGAGAACTTCTCCGACCTGGGCAGTGGCATCCACATTGCCATGCAGGACCTTGACATCCGTGGCGCAGGCAATATGCTCGGTGCCGAACAGAGTGGTTTCATTGCCGACCTAGGCTACGAGAAGTATCATAAGAATCTCTCCGAAGCTGTGCACGAACTGAAGACCGACGAGTTTGCCGACCTTTATGCCGAAGAACTGAAAGCAGACGGAGGCGTCATCAGTGGAGAACAGTTTGTCGACGAATGCCAGGTGGAAAGTGACCTCGAACTTCTGTTGCCTGCCGATTACGTGACCGGCAGCAGCGAACGTATGTTGCTTTATCGCGAGTTGGACGGATTGACACTCGACAAGGATGTGGATGCTTTCCGTACCCGCCTCGAAGACCGCTTCGGTCCGATTCCTCCTGAAACGGAAGAGTTGCTGCGCATCGTTCCCTTGCGCCGCCTGGCTGCTCGGCTCGGGGTGGAAAAAGTCTTTCTGAAAGGTGGGCGCATGTCCCTGTTCTTCGTCTCCAATCCGGATAGCCCGTATTATCAGAGCCAGGCATTCGGCAAGGTCATTGCCTACATGATGAAGTACACCCGGCGTTGTGACCTGCGCGAACAGAACAACAAACGGAGTATGCTGGTGAAGGATGTCAGGACGGTGGAAGAAGCTGTCTGTGTGTTGCAGGAGGTAGTGGCAATGCAGGTGGAGGAGTAACTGTTGCCACTCCTGCCACTAACGTCCGAACTGCAAGGCGAATCCCAAATTGAAGAAAGTGATGTTGTTTTTGAACCAGCTATGGTCTACTCCGTCATCATAGCCGTCCGTGTTGTAAAGTCGTGCATCGGGGTTGGCAAACCAGTCTGCTGTCAGGAAATCACAGCGAATCATACCCGAGAGTTTACGGCTGATGCGGAACTCATAGCCTGCTGCGAAAGTTATTCCACAATATCCTTTATGGAAAAGGTGTCCGTTCCGTTCACCGCGTTTATATGTCCGTTCCTGATAGTTCATATACCCGATGCCGAACGAGAGGAACAGTCCTTGATTCCCGTTGCTCCACAAGGGCCGGTATGTGATGTTGGGGCGTATGCAGTGCAGATGTGCCTTATCCGGCAGGCGTGCCATGCGTAGATAGTCATATTGAAGTCCTGCGGCAAATAGGGGCGTGATGTAGTAGCGGCCTTCTGTCATGAGGTCATATCCCACCCGGTTGCCGTTCTTGCTGAAGAAGTCGTTGCGGTTTCCTTCTACATGAGGTAAGGATACACCGCCACCGAAGATGATACTGTAATTTTGCGGCAGGCATTCGCTTTGTGCCAGCAGACCTGTCGCTCCAATGGGGAGTAGGGATAGGCAGAGGAGGAGGAATCGTTTCATGCAGTTGCTGTGAGTTTCTTGGAAATATCGTATTTTTATCGTTTCCCGTATAGCTTGTCTATCAAATCCGTCCGTCCTATCCGGCGCAGTTCGTTTATGATGTTCCTGCGCTCTTCGGGTTTGTACCAGAAGAAGAATTGGCGTTGAGCCAGTTTCTCGCGCTGCGTTTTGGCACTGAATACCGGTTCCAGCGTATAAGGATGGAAGCCCGTGTACCATGCTTCGGTGGCAACGGTCATGGGAGTAGGGGTAAAGTCTTGCACTTGTTCCAGATGGAAGTCCAGTCGCTTGGTGATGACGGCAAGTTCTGCCATATCTTCCTCCTTGCATCCGGGATGGCTGCTGATGAAATAAGGAATAAGCTGCTGGCGTAGTCCTTCTTCATGGTTAATCCTGTCGAATATCTTCTTGAACTCACCGAACTGGCTGAACGGAGGCTTGCGCATGATGTTGAGCACGCGGTCTGACGTATGCTCCGGTGCTACCTTCAGGCGACCGCTGACATGGCGGGCAATGAGCTCGCGGGTATATTCCTGCGTACTTTTGTTAGTGTTCGGGTCCTTGCTCTGGTGCAGCAGCAGGTCATAGCGTACACCGCTGCCAATGAAGGACTTCTTGATGCCGGGCAGGGCATCTACGGCATGATAGATGTCGAGCAGCGGACGGTGGTCCGTATTCAGGTTGGGGCATACCTTGGGGTAGATGCACGACGGGCGTTTGCATTTCCTGCAGACGGCCTCATCCCGTCCCTTCATGCGGTACATATTGGCCGACGGGCCTCCTAAATCGCTCAAATAACCCTTGAAGTCTGGCAGCTCCGTGATGGCTTTCACCTCTTTCAGAATGCTCTCCTTGCTGCGGCTTACGATGAATTTGCCCTGGTGTGCGGAGATGGTGCAGAAGGCACATCCTCCGAAACATCCGCGATGCAGGTTGACGGAGAACTTTATCATGTCGGATGCCGGAATACGTTTTCCCTTGTATTTGGGATGGGGCAGGCGCGTGTATGGCAAGTCGAAAGAACGGTCGAGTTCAGCTTCCGTCAAAGGGGGATAGGGAGGATTGACTACTACCGTCAGCTTGCCGCTCTTTTGCAAGATGCGGGATGCTGTATATTTGTTGCTTTCCTCCTCGATATGACGGAAGTTGGCAGCTTCTTTCTTTTTATCTTTCAGACATTCTTCATGGGAAAAGAGGGTGATATCCCCTTCTTGTACCACTACTTCCTTGTCAAGGTAAACCATTTGGGGAATATCGGCGATGAGCTTTTTGAAGCTTGGGGCGTCCATCTGTGTCTGTTGGCGTTTCAGCCTTTCCGCAAGTTCCACCACCGGTTTCTCTCCCATACCGTAGATGAGTGAGTCGGCTCCGCTGTCGAGGAGGATGCTGGGGCGTACACGGTCCTGCCAATAGTCATAGTGCGTCAGGCGGCGCATGCTTGCCTCGATGCCGCCCAGTACGACGGGGACATCGGGGAATAGCTTCTTTAATATCTGGGTATATACAATGGAAGGGTACTCCGGACGCATATCCGGACGTGCATCCGGGGTATAGGCGTCATCACTGCGCAAGCGTTTGTTGGCAGTATATTTGTTGACCATCGAATCCATACAGCCGGGACTGATGCCGAAGAACAGACGGGGACGTCCCAGTTTTTTGAAGTCGCGCAAGTCGTCGCGCCAGTTGGGTTGGGGGATGATGGCTACGCGCAATCCTTCTGCTTCGAGGATGCGGCCTATGACGGCGGCTCCAAAAGAAGGGTGATCCACGTAGGCGTCACCGCTGAAAAGTATTACATCCAATTCGTCCCAACCACGCAGTTCCACTTCTTTCTTGGTAGTAGGAAGCCAGTCTGTAAGGCGATATTCTTTCATTTGCACATTAAAAACTGTAATGTCATCCGTTCTCCGTCGTAAATCTCACGGAAGCCTATCTGCTGCTCGGAAAGATACTCTTTCATGTCATTGAAGGCAGCAGCGTCGTCCATGATGATTTCCAGCTTCTCGCCTTTTCCGGCCTCGCACATGGCTTTGATGGCAGGGATTAAAGGGCTGTAATGCTGTTGTCCGCAGGTGTCGATGGTTTTCATTTATTCTTCTTCTATGGTGTCTTGTTGGGAAAGCCATTGCAGATAGAGCTTGATGAGCTGTTGTAGTCCGAAGGCCTTCATGTTGTTGTGATAGATAACGTCGATACAGAGGTCGAGCAGGTCTTTGCTGTCTTCCTCTTGCGAGGCGATGAGGGAGCGGATGTTCAGTTTCAACTTGTCGAGCACGGTTTCGTCCACAATACCGTTGCTGTCGATGAGATGGCGGAAGAGGCCGTATTTCTCGATGGTGGCAAGATTCTCTTCAGAAACTTCTAAACTACGGGTTCCGCTGGGGTTGGCTTGTATAGTGTACATGATGTTTAATGTTTAGTGGTTAATGTTTAATGATTAATGGAAGCAAAGATAGTTTTTTCACTACAGATTACACAGATTTTCACAGATTATTTATAGGGATTGCTATTTTGTCTGTGTTAATCTGTGTAATCTGTGGTGAGAAAGCGGAGTATGGATGCCATAATTACATTTCTGGATGTTTCTTCCCGGATGCTTTCAAAAGGGAATCCCATGACAAAAGTGCGATAATCACTGCCTTGATAGGCTACGGCGGCGGGTGTGTTGCCGATGGCATAGGTCATGACTGGAAAAGCGGGAGACATGGGCAGGATGCAATCAGGGGAAGTGACCGGATAGCTTTGCTCATTCGGCAGGCGGGGAAGGGTGAAGGTATGCCCCAGTCCCCGGACAGCGATTTTGTCCCCGTCTGTTTTCAGAGAGTTGCCATGCCGGTACTTCAAGATATTCTGAATAAATTCTTTATTGCCCTGCGAGCTGTCCATATCGGTGCCTACGTAGGCACCGCTGACCAGGAGATGACCTCCCGACTGGCAATAGGAAGTCAGTATGCGCTGCATGGGCGAGGAGAATGTTTTGTAGTAGGTATTGCGTGCCGGATTGCTGGAATTGTCTTCTTTCTCAAGTCCGAGGATATAGTCCACTATCGGATAATCCTCCAATGAGAGGATGCCCTTTTCCACAGCCTCGTCGCTGCATGAGACGAAGCTGTAATTTCCGGCTGCCTGGATGGCTTTGCCATGTACGAAGGGGTAATCGAAAGTGTTTCCGATGATTTTCATGCCTTCGTATTCGTCACTGCTCTCTCCCAGACGTCGTCCTGCTTCCTTTCGGCTGAAATTCTGCTGGGCGCCGCAGAGGGAGATGTCATAGAGATAGGGTACGCCGGGATCTTGTGACAGGTCGAAGCCTGCCGCATCGGGGGTGTCTATAACGGCAGGCCCGCTGATGCGGTC
>OGUD01001415.1_pt1 | contig 11760 bp, 4 predicted proteins | sample 1573671 | NCBI WGS metagenome assembly OGUD01 (sample SAMEA2582065, study PRJEB24529) | metagenome | biome: Human gut stool | place: China | collected 2011 | reverse complement strand
CAGTATATGGCATCAGGGACTTAGGTACAGAGCTTAGTCCTATCACAATGCTTGTCATGATGGAGTCTATTCAGAACAGGATTGTTGAGAATGGCAAGAGAGGCAAGGCAACATGGCTCTATATTGATGAGTTCCATGTCCTGCTTAATTCCGAGTATTCTGCAAAATATCTGCAGCAGCTCTGGAAGAAAGTAAGAAAGCAGGGAGGTCTTTGTACAGGTATCACGCAGAATGTCGTCGATCTGTTGCAGAATTACACAGCAACCACAATGCTTGCAAACTCTGAGTTTGTGGCACTTTTGAAGCAGGCAAATACGGACAGTTCCAAGATGGCGGAAGTTATCGGGGTATCAGAGGCACAGCTAAGATTCGTAACCAATACTGCATCGGGAATGGGACTTATCAAGTGTGGTTCTGTGGTGATTCCATTTGATAATCAGATTAGTAAGGATACAGATTTGTACAGGCTGTATAATACCAACATTCATGAGAAGATTGCGGAACAGAAGAAACGTGAAATGCAGAAAAATGTCGAATAATGTTGATAGAGGTCGCAATTTGCGACCTCAAAGCATAGCCATCCGGGAAGCTGGGTGGCTGTTTTGCATTTTGAGTGAAAGAAGGTGAGAACATTGAAGATAAAAAAGGTGGATGATAAGCCTATGGTCATTCACACCAAGGAGAAAGCCAAGATTCATGCCCACGAGCCAAAGGGTGCCAAGATTAAAGGCAGCAACATCTATACAGTAGAGAGAGGTCCGAAAGTGCATGATGCTAAAGCCAATGAAATGGATAAAAAAGCATCTGCAAAATTAATGCTTCAGAAAAGTGCTGGTGGAAAGCGTACTTATAGAAAGAGTACCATTCATCAATCGGAGGCTAAGGATAAAGGTCTTTCTAGGTTTAAGCGTAACATCAGAGAGTCAGGAACTTCCATCAAGACCAAGAATACCAATCTTCACATAGCAGAAAGAACAGGTGTACTTGCAGCCGGAGCTGTAACAGAGCAGGTGGAAGGCGGGCAGGAAGTATCGCAGGCAGCATATCTTGCATATGAAGCAAGCCAACCTGTTACCGGAACTGCTTCCAAGGGGGCAGCACTTTTCAGGAAAAAGGCGGCAGCCGAGGCAAAGAAGCGTATCAAGAAGGTAGAGGCAGGAAAGAAGCTGGCAAAAAAGACAGCAAAGAAAGCTGCCAAAGATACAGCCAAGACGGTAGCTAAAGAGACGGCAAAAGAAACAGCAAAGACTACTGCCAAGGTTGCAACAAAAACTGCGACAAAGGCAGCTGCTACAGCGGCAGGAACAGCGGTTGCACCGGGAGTTGGTACTGCAATCGGCATGGCAGCCGGATATGCTGCAGGTGTGTCCATAGAGGTCAAGGATGAAAAGATGACCAACCGGAGCAGGAAGATAAAATTCTTTCTGGATAAGATGAAAGCACAGGAGAATCAGACAGACAGCGTGGCAAAACTGGTAAAGGATCTGATTGTGCGAAAAGCGATTACCTGGGTAAAGGCAGCTGTACCGATTATCGGATTGGTGCTTTTATTACTTGTTCTTATAGTTGCCATGATTGCGGTTCCGGTTATAGCGGTGATAGCAATCCTTTACAATTCTCCATTTGCTTTATTTCTGCCACCACTTGAATCAGGAGATACCGTGCAGACAGTAACGAGTGCTTATGTGCAGGAGTTTAACCGGGATGTGAACACGAAGGTTAATGAGCATACCGGATATGATCTTGGAGAGCTTGTATATGTGGACTATGAAGGTATGGAAGAAAACCCAAGCAATTACTATGACATCATGGCAGTCTATATGGTCAAGCATGGTGTCGGAGATACTGCAACAGTCATGAATGATACTTCTAAAGGCTGGCTGCAGGCAGTTGTAAATGATATGTGTTCATACACCACAAGCACCGGAACAAAGGATGTGGAAGAAACGGATGCAGACGGTAATGTGACTACTGTCACGAAGTCTGTTCTGTATGTGAATGTAACGCTGAAATCGTACAGGGATATGATTTCGGTCTATGGGTTTAACTCTGATCATGTGGAAATGCTTGAGCAGATCATGAGTCCGGAGTTTATGGGACAGCTTGGATATGCCGGAAGCGGAAGTGGCGGCGGAGGCGGAAGTCCGGGAGTAAGCTCCATGACTGAGGATGAAATCAATGCCATCCTAAACGAAATTACAGACAGCAGGCAGAAAACAGTCTGCTCCTATGCACTTCACAGAGTTGGCTTTCCTTATAGTCAGGATTTAAGAGACAGCGGTAACTATTATGACTGCAGTTCCTTAGCCTATTATTCATGGAAAGATGCAGGCGTGGATATTAGTTACGGCGGTGCAACCACAGCGGCAGCGGAGGCACAGGGACTGGATGAAGCCGGAAAGACAGTCGCCTTTGATGAGTTACAGCCGGGAGACCTTATCTTTTACAGTTTTACAAGCAATGGAAGATATAAGAACATCAGCCATGTGGCAGTATATGTCGGAAATGGCAAGGTGGTAGAGGCGCTTAATGAAAGTCTTGGTGTTGTTTACCGGGATGCGGCAAGCACAGGAAAGATTGTTGTGATAGGAAGACCATAACAGGAAATTTGCAGAGAGGGCATAGTCTCTCTCTGAGACTGGAGGTAAGAATGGATTTAAAAGATATGATACTGGTAACAGAAAACGACAGGGGAACAGAGACAAATATGCTGATGACTCTGGATGATTATAAGAGTTTTATAGCAGTTGATGACATGTCAGAGCTTGCAGACAATTTGTTGCAGCTTGGAAGAACACTTGGTGAAGCAGATAACTTCGCAGAGTATTACAGGGCAGCAAATGTAACTGTATCTGCGAGATTCTGTCTGGATGATATTCAGCTGGGGCACTTTCTTCAGGGACTTTATAACGATTCCAAAGAATTTCGGTTTGATAAAGAAGCCAGTTCTTCTGAATGTGTTGCAAAGCTCAAGGAGATTGGAATGACCGATAAGGGCTGGGTGGATGATTTTAACCTGCATTATGAAAGTGTGGACAGATCATTTGAAAGGGGACAGACATTTCATAACTTCAATGACCATGATTACATGGTGCTTGAAGCATTATCACCAAGGAATCTCGTGGTGATGGATATGAAGTCAGGTTCTCTTACAATCGCCCTTGGTGCGACAGAGTATAAGCGTTATCCGAAGGATGAGAAGCCTACAAAGGACAATACCACAATCGGAGTATCGTGGGAGCATGGAATTTATCTCGGTTCCACACTCTCAACCACGAATTTCAAGGCATACAAGAGGGAGTATGGCACACCGGAAAAGATAGAGGATATCTATGATTACAGGGCAAAGCTAAAGCAGAAGTTCTATTTTTATCAGGATATGTCAAAGGATGATGATGTGCCAAAGAAACTGCAGAATGATTTCCTTCACCAGATGTATGAGGATTTCGGAACGATTGAAGAGGACTGTTTTTACGACAGGCTGGAAGATGGAAAGTACGATGAGGGCTTTAAGGAAAGACAGGTAAAGGAAGAAAAGTGCCGGTGATGAGATTTTTACAGGAGGCGATATCATATGGAACAGGAATTTGATGTTGAGATAAAAGAAGTGCTCTCAAGAGTACAGAGAGTAAAGGCAGAGTCGCTTGATGATGCCATCAATAAGGCAATGGATATGTATTATGCAGAGCAGATAGTTCTTGGAGCAGAGGACATGAAGGGAGTTGATTTTGCGCCTATCAGCGAAGGTCAGCTCCCTTCTTCATTAAAAGAAAACGGAGGAAGAGCAAGATGAAAAGTGATTCAACAACAGTAATTAAGAACATGGAGTTTTTAGTAAAGGAACTTCATAAGGAGTGGGACAGATCGGGTGCTTCTAAGGCATCCGTTATTATTTCCCTTGAGGAAGTAGATGGTATCAATGATAAGTTAAAAGAGATTATCTACCAGACACAGAAGTCAGTCGATGAGGATGAGCTGACCTTTAAACAGAGCATTGCAAAGTCCAAGGAGTGCTATGTGATTCTTCGTGTGGTGCGTAAGATTGCAAAGAAAAAGGATAAATGCGAAAAACAGGCAATCGACAATGAATTTGCAATCGAGCTGGATAAGGATGAGTTAAAGCTCTTTAAGGGATTGTTTGCAGAGATGTTTAAGTAGAGGAGGACAAAGGTATGGGCGTTGATATGAAGGTCAAAGCGATATACGATTCTGAGATTGGTAACATCACCAGATCAGAAAAGAACTGGAAGGATGTGTTAAAGGTCGCAGGTCAGTTATACCGCTATGAATTTGACAATATCGTTATGGTAACAGCGCAGAGACCTCCGGAAAAAAGCACACTCATGGCAGATTATGATACCTGGAAAAAGGTGGGAAGATATGTAAAGCGTGGTGCGAAAGGCTGCGCTATCTTCCCGTCGAGGGCACTGAATCCACGCATGAGGTATATCTTTGATATCAGTGATACCGGAGGGAAAAATGTCAAACTGACATGGGACCTTGAGGGAGAAAATCTTAAGGATTATCTGGATTTTCTTGTGTCAGAAGGTCAGATTGAGCAGTACGATAACAGCGACAGGGAGTCTCTAAAAAATATATTAAAACAGTTTACAGGAACAGATGTTTGGCTTATAATAAAAGAAGAGTTCGGGGACCGAATGACCGAGCTTATGCAGCTATCAGGTAGTGTGATAAAGGAAGAAAGTAAGAAACGCAATGGCTTACAGCAGGAAATGGACATGAAGCAGCTTGTATATACAAGTGTCATGTATGCTGTAGGGACGAGATGCGGATTTGACTTATCTGTGCAAGAACAGGATTTTAGTCAGATCGTAAATATCAAAGACGAAGAGATCATTTACCGTCTTGGTTCCATTGTATGCGATGTCTCCTGTAGTGTTCTTAGAGAATTTAGTCGTAACTTAAAGGCAATCGAGAGCGAAAGGAGAATTGGATATGTTAGAAGAAATGACTTACAAGGAAGTGGACGGACTGCTTTATCCGCAGATAGAGATGCCGGACGAGACGGAGGATCTCACGAAGCTGGGCAAATACGGAAGGATGGCTATGAACTATCTAAAGGAGAACGAGCCGGCAAGATACAAGACGCTGATGAGATTCGGGAAGATGTACGAGAAGATGTCAGCGGTAGAGGAGGAAGCGAACCAGCTGTACGACCAGCTGGAGATGCAGTATCTGGCGAAGCACAAGCCACAGAATCCGTCATCGACAATGGAGATGTGGAAGATAAGAGAGCAGGCGAAGATGCAGGCAGAGGAAGTGGTACTCCATCAGATAGTGATGCGATTCCACTAGAATCAGATGATACAGAACTGAATAGGGAACTTGATGAAATCAATTCATTGGGTGTTAGTAAGGAAGCCGAATATACACAGGCTTCCTTTTTTTTCGACCAGAACGGGCAGGCAAGCATTGGCACCATTCATACTGAGGACGAAAACAATAATCAGTTTATGCGTCAGTTCGAGCAGGACAGAAAAGCTGCATTAGCAGGTAAATACAATTATCTGAATCCCAAAAAGTCTGCAACAGTACCAGGTGAGTATATCAAACAGGTGCTTATGAGAGGTACAGGCTTTGTCGGTGGCAAGGGCAGGGTATGCAAGATTTTTGAAACAGAGATTGATGCAGGAACCAGGGCAAAGCGTATCAAAGCAGAGTATGGTCAGGGAGGTGCAGGCTGGCCGGTTGACGGACTAGGGCTGCACGGATATGACACATTTCATGGGAATGGACTGCGTTTTCAGTGGCGAGATGAGGATGGAGAGGTTGAAGGATATGTTTCATGGAAAGATATCGAAAAAGAGCTTGGTGTCCTTATTCTTACAGGGGAATACCAGCCTGAGACACCTCGTATTGATGAGCTTGCGATGGACGGACTCCGTGAGGATGATGAGGTTATTGATGCCGAATATCGGGAAGTGGAACCGGAAGAGGCAGAATCAGAGATTGATGATTATGCAATACCGGATGAGCCGGAGAGCTATGCTTCTAATAGAGATTATGTAAGTGCAAAAGGCATGACACCACAGGAAGCAGCCGATGAAGACCGCATGGTAACACAGGCAGAATATGGTGCAGAGATAGAGGATGAAACATCTAAAAAGGATCCGTCAGAACTTCAGTATATTACACCGATTGATTATGCCAAGCGTATTGAGGAGCTTGATGAAGACCTGCGTGATGCGGCGGAGATTCTTGTAACAGATTGCAGCTGCTACACTCCGTTTAGGGCATTCCTTATGGATGTGGTGCAGTCTGATTTTGCATTTATGCCCAATAAACTTGACCTTATCAGGGATATTGCATTAGGGACAGATAATGCAGAAAGAAAGGCATATTCCAACAATAAGTATGGTCTTGTGGAGTACTCAATCAGAAGCGGATATGTGAAGATCAGCTATAAGAACAGGAATGGTGTGCGAAAGGAAGGTGCTCTCGACTGGCGTGAGTTATATGAGATTTTATCCTATATGGTAAAACAGCCATTTTACTGCGGAGAAGACCAGAAGAAGTATTATCAGGAGACAAAGCAGAAGGCTGACAGGGATAAGATGAATCCGGTCTATAAGAGATTCTTTGATATCGAGGATAGTGTAAAAGCCAATCGTCTTGAAACCAGGGAAAGAGCAATAGCGAATGGCTGGGAAACCAAGATTGATGAGAATGGACATGTAGTTTCAGATGATGTGGTATCAGTATCTGTGGATGATATTCAGGCTGATACAGAATCACAGGAAACTGTAGATTTTACACCAAAGCAGGAACCAGTACAGCAAGTAGAAAGTCTTGAAAATGAGAAGAATGTTGCCGGGCAGACGAAGCACAACTTCCATTACAATCTCTGGGAAATGGAAAAAGGCGGTGCCAAGACCAGATATCAGTGGAATATGGATGCAATTCGTACTTTAAAGCAGATTGAATCAGAAAACAGGCTTGCAACACCGGAGGAACAGAAAACCTTGTCGAAGTTTGTCGGATGGGGCGGACTGTCACAGGCATTTGACGAGGAAAACGCAGGCTGGAGCAAAGAGTACAAAGAACTCAAAGAGATGTTATCGGATGAAGAGTATGCTGCAGCTAGGGCAACAGTAAACAATGCCTTTTATACTTCACCGGAGATTGCCATGTGCATGAACTCGGCACTTGTCCAGTTTGGTTTCAGAGGCGGCAATGTATTAGAACCATCTATGGGTATCGGTAACTTCTTTGGGAGTATGCCGGCACCTATGCAGAGAAGTAAGCTGTATGGGGTGGAGCTTGACAGCATTTCGGGAAGAATTGCAAAGCAGCTTTATCAGAATGCCAATATCAGTATCACAGGATTTGAGAATACCACATATCCGGATAACTTCTTTGATGTGGTTGTCGGAAATGTGCCATTTGGTGATTACAAGGTATTTGATCCAAAGTACAACAAGTATAACTTCCGTATCCACGATTATTTTCTGGCAAAAGCACTTGACCAGGTAAGACCGGGAGGCATGGTTGCTGTAATTACCACAAAGGGAACACTTGATAAGGCAAATCCTACTATCCGAAAATATCTGGCTGAAAGGGCAGAGCTTGTGGGAGCAGTAAGACTTCCGAATACTGCATTTAAAGACAATGCAGGAACCGAAGTGACAGCAGATATCCTGTTTTTGCAGAAGAGGGAGAGAAAGATTGATATTGAGCCTGACTGGGTACACCTTGGTGTGACCGAGAACGGAATTGCAGTCAACTCTTATTTTGCAGAGCATCCGGAGATGATGCTTGGATCTATGGAATATGATACAAGGATTTATGGACAGGACAGCAGATATACAGTCTGTGTGAATAATGACGAGAACTTCAATATGTATGAAGCATTAAACAAAGCTATCGGTAATATCAAAGCCCAGATGACAGATTTTGAGAGAGTGGCAGATGAGGCGGAGCAGACGGAGGAAGTTATCCCGGCTGATCCGGATGTGAGAAACTACACTTACACATTTTTTGAAGGAAAGCTCTATTACAGGGAAAATTCTGAGATGGTAAGAAAAGAGGTATCACAGACTGCCGAGGAGCGAATCCGAAGTCTTGATGAAATCAGACAGATAACAAGAGAGCTGATTGATATCCAGATGGATGGCTGCATCGAGGAGGAGCTTTCTGATAAGCAGAGACTTCTTAATGTAAAATATGATGGCTTCGTAAAGCAGTATGGAGCCATTACTTCAAAAGCAAACAGAATAGCTTTCAGGGATGACAGCGATTACCCGCTTCTTTGCAGTCTTGAGGAAGTAAATGAAGACGGGGAGGTGAAAAAAGCGGATATGTTTTATAAGCAGACGATTAAGGCAAAGACAGTCATAGACAGAGTGGAGACGGCTGTTGAAGCATTAAATGTATCCGTCAATGAATTTGGATATATAAATCTTGCCTATATGCTCTCTATCTATGAGCCGGATATTACAAATGCAAAGGAAGAGCTTGCAGAAAATTCCGGACAGACAGCTGATGAGATAACGCTAAGTGATGATGCATTAGCAGAGCTTAGAAGGGCAGTCCTTGTGGAAGAGCTGGACGGACTGGTTTTCCTAAATCCAGACCGCTACAACGAGAACAATCCCGACATCGGCTGGGAGACAGCAGACGAGTATCTTTCCGGAAATGTGAGAGACAAACTTCGTGTAGCAAAGGCTATGGCGGCTGATACAGACAATCCGCAGGCAGAAAGATTTGCAGGAAATGTGGCAGCACTTGAAAAGGTGCAGCCGGAATGGATTGAAGCCTCGGATATTGATGTAAAGATTGGTACGACATGGATTGAACCGTTTGATTATGAGCAGTTTATCTATGAACTTCTCAATACACCAAGACGTGCAAGAGCAGTGAGAAGCCAGTTTTACAATACAGGCATTCAGGTACACTTAAATAAGATGAGCATGGAATGGTTCATCGAGAATAAGAGCATGGATAAGCATTCAGTGGCAGCTACTAAGACCTATGGTACAAGCCGCATGGATGCTTATTCTATTTTTGAGGATACGCTGAATCTTAAAACTGTAACAGTAAGGGACAGGATTGATGACGGTGATGGCAAATATCATTACGAAGTCAATAAGAATGAGACAATGCTTGCAAGGGAAAAACAGAACATGATCAAGGAGAAGTTCAAGGAATGGCTGTTTGCAGAGCCGGAGCGAAGACAGAAATATGTGGAGTATTACAACGAGACATTCAATAACATCCGTCTGCGTGAGTATGATGGAAGTCATTTACAGTTTCCGGGAATGAATCCGGCGATTGAGCTAAAGCCGCATCAGAAGAATGCGGTGGCTAGAATCCTTCTTGGAGGAAACACCCTGTTGGCACACTGTGTCGGTGCTGGAAAGTCCTTTGAGATGATGGCTGCCTGCATGGAGCAGAAGAGACTTGGACTTGCCAATAAGACGATCATGGTTGTTCCAAAGCCACTTATCGGGCAGACTGCATCAGAGTTTTTAAGGCTTTATCCGTCAGCAAATATCTTAGTTGCCACAGAGCGTGATTTTGAGAAGAGTCGCAGAAAGCAGTTTGTATCAAGGATTGCGACAGGTGACTATGACTGTATCATCATGTCGCACTCGCAGTTTGAGAAAATTCCAATCTCAGCAGAGAGAAAGGAAAGAATGCTCAATGAGCAGATTGATGAAATCAGCTATGCGATTGATGAGATGAAAGAGCGTAACGGAGAGCGATGGACTGTAAAGCAGATGGAAAGCCAGAAGAAAAAGCTGGAGGAACAGCTGAAATCTCTATCTGATGAGAGCAGGAAGGATGACCTTATAACCTTTGAGGAACTTGGCGTGGATTCTATCATGGTGGACGAAGCACATAATTTCAAGAACCTTGCGATTTTTTCCAAGATGAATAATGTGTCAGGTATCAGCAGTAGCGGAGCTAAGAAATCAACGGATATGCAGCTTAAATGCCAGTATTTGTCTGAGATAAATGATGGCAGGGGTATTGTATTTGCGACAGGTACGCCAATATCCAATACCATGTGTGAGATGTATGTCATGCAGCTTTACTTACAGAAAGCGGCACTTGAAGAGATGGGGATTTATCACTTTGATTCCTGGGCAGCGAACTTTGGTGAAGTGACAACCGCACTGGAGCTTACTGTAGAGGGAAGCGGTTTCCGTTTTAAAAGCAGATTCAATAAGTTTACGAATCTGCCGGAGCTTATGAATATCTTCCGTGAGGTAGCAGATGTGCAGACCGCAGACATGCTTGACCTTGATGTGCCGGCACTTCGTGGTGGGAAGCCTATCATAGTGGAGTCGGAGCCTGACTGGTATGTAAAGCAGGTCATGGAAGATTTTGTTGTGAGGGCAGAGCGTATCAGAGGAGGTGGAGTAGATCCAAGTGTGGACAACTTCCTAAAGATTACTCATGAGGCAAGATTACTCGGAACAGATGCAAGGCTGATTGATAAGGATGCACCAAATAATCCGGATGGAAAGCTCAATAAGGTAGCGGAGAATGTCTGGAAGGAATATGAGAAAGGAAATGCCAACGGTCATATAGGCTGCCAGCTTATTTTTTCGGACATCGGCACACCGGGACCGGATAAAGACTTTACCATCTATGATTATCTGAAGGAAACACTGGTGCAGTATGGTATTCCGGCAGATGAGATAGCTTTTATCCATGATGCCAAGACAGATGCACAGAGGGATACACTTTTTAAGGAGATGAGGACAGGTAAAAAGAAAGTTCTTATCGGTTCAACAGATAAGTGTGGAACAGGTGTCAATGTGCAGACACACCTTGTTGCAATGCATCATGTGGACTGTCCTTGGAAGCCAAGCTCCATTGAACAGAGGGAAGGACGAGGCATCAGGCAGGGCAACGAAAATGAAGAGGTTGCAATCTACAGATATGTCACCAAAGGAACCTTTGATGCATACAACTGGTCGCTCGTTGAGAATAAGCAGCGTTTCATCAGTCAGGTTATGACAAGCAAGGCGGTAAGCCGAAGCTGTGAGGATATCGACGAGGCTACACTTTCCTATGCAGAGATTAAAGCGGTTGCTACAGGCAATCCTTTAATCAAGGAAAAGATGGAGATTGACAATGATGTCCAGAGATTAAAGCTCTTAAAGGCATCCTATGACAATCAGAGATATGGCTTGCAGGATAACTTTATGATTAAGTACCCGAAGCTCATTAAGACAGCAACCGAAAAGCTCGCCAATGTCCGTGAGGATGTAAAGGCTAGGGATAAGGAGCTGATTGATAATCCGGAATTTGCCATTACCATAGGCAAAGCAACCTACACAGAGCGTGTGGATGGAGGAACGATGATGCTTGAAGCAATCAGCAAATGTAAGACCGGAGAGACAACTGCAATCGGCAAGTTCCATGGATTTGAGCTGCTTGTGGAAAAGAACTTCCTTGGTATCAATTATATGGTGCTTCGTGGAAAGACTGAGTACAAGGCAGAACTTTCCACAAGTCCGGTCGGCAGCATGGTAAAGCTGGAAAACCTGTTCAATGGACTCCATGAGAACATTGATTTCTTAGAAAAGAAGATTGAGCAGTACCAGAATGACATTGAAGCATCAAAGACTGAGTATGATAAGCCATTTGCATACAGCACGGAGCTGGAAGAAAAGCTGGCAAGACAGTGTGAACTGAATGCCCAGCTTGACCTTGAGAACGCAAAGGCTGTGGATGCAGACCTGAGCGGACCGGAGGAAGAAAGAGAAGCTGATGACAGAATGGAAT